>OCTW011484918.1_pt1 | contig 15745 bp, 15 predicted proteins | sample 1539671 | NCBI WGS metagenome assembly OCTW01 (sample SAMN02144230, study PRJEB22623) | gut metagenome | biome: sheep rumen | host: Ovis aries | place: New Zealand
TTTGTTTGGGGTGGGACTTCTGCGCCACGCTTGTTGGCGTTCTGCTGCGCCCTCTCACTTTGTGTGGTAGGAACAATACTGCCACGTCCTGCGAGGGGGAGACCACAAGAAGGGAACGTCCCAGAAAACGCAAGCGCAAAAGAGGGAAACGCAAATTTTGCGTATGGTCTTCCCTTCTTAAGGTCTCCCCCTCGCGCTCCCCTGTCCTTATTATCCTTTCCCGCCCTCTTTTGCTCCCTCGCGGTGAGGGTGTGCTTTGTTTGTTCCTTCTACGACGTATCGGGATAGGTCTGTTCGGTCTTAACTGGCTTTGTGCAGAATTTGGTGGGCTTTCCGCTCTACTATGGTGGCAACACTTCGGGCTTGGTGTGATGAGACAGGATTTGAGATTGCTGACCTCGTGTGAGCGTAATCGCGAATTGCCATTTTATCAGCTTTGCGGCACATTCATTGTGCATTGTGCATTGTAAATTGTGAATTGAATACGAAGGTGATCTTTATGACCGTTACAAAAGTCGAGCTCTATAAGGGCAAGACCATGCGCGTTGACTTCTCCGAGGGGGAGCCCGCGTTCATAAACAGCGAGGTCTGCTATGACTGCGGCGTCAGGAAAGACGCCTCCTTCACCCCCGAGGAGTGGGAGGAGGTCGTCTATAAAAATGACCTTCGCCGTGCCAAGGAACGCGCTCTTTATCTGCTGGACTACCGCGACTATTCGTATTCCGAAATGTTCAAAAAGCTGCGCGAGAATTACAGCGAGCATCTGTGCTATGATGTCTGCGACAAGCTCTCGGAGCTGGGCGTCATAAACGACCGCCGCTATGCAGCCCAGCTGGCAAGACGATACGTCGAGATCAAAAAATTCGGGCTTCGCAGAGCAAAACAGGAAATGCGCCTCAAGGGTCTCGGTCAGGAGCTGATCGACGAAGCCCTTGAACAGTACGAGGACTCGACCCGCGACCGCATCCGCGAGCTGATCGAAACAAAATACGCCCGTCGGCTCGACACCGAGGACGGCATAAAAAAAGTTAAAAACGCCCTCGTCCGTCAGGGCTACTCCTTCTCCGATATCAACGCCGTGTTTGACGAGCTGACCGACGAGTGGGACGATTACGATGATTAACGAAAGGAGCACTCAATGATACAGCTACTTGCAGAAGCAAAGGACATCACCTCGCTCGGAAAGGTGATAGATATAATCATCTTTGCCTATGTGGCAGGCGTCACGCCGCTGCTGATCTACTATGCCTCAAAGCTGAACAAAAAGCCGCTTGAAGAAAAAAAGCAGCGCGGCGCTAAACCCGAGGTCAAACCCGAAATCACGGAGACAGAGCAATGAAAAAACACAAGAAGCTTATTATCGTTCTTATCATCGTGGCTGTTGTCGCGGTGCTGTTCGTGATCTTCGGCGTGCCTTATATCCAGCGCCATTTCATCGAGACCGAGGTGAACGAGCAGGAGGCCGCCGCCATGGACAAGCTCGACCTCGGCACGGACAGGATACTTACGGTTTATTTCACCCGAAACGGGAACTGCGACTTCGAGAACGATGTTGATGCCGTTTCAAGCGCCTCGCTGATGCGTGACGGCGACAAGCTGATCGGCAACTGCGAGCTGGCTGCCGAGATGGTACAAAACGCCGTCGGCGGCGATGTCTACGCGATAACTACCGTTAAGAAATACCCCTCGAGCTACAGCGGCACAGTCGCCGAGGCCTCGGACGAGATAAAGAACGACGAGCTTCCCGAGCTTTCGGGACAGCTGCCCGACCTCTCAAAGTACGACAGGGTCATAATGATATATCCCGTCTGGTGGGGAACGATACCAAAGGCTGTTGAAAGCTTTGTGAAGAGCTGCGACATCTCGGGCAAGACCCTGAATGTCATCGCCTCTCACGGCGGAAGCGGAAAGGCCAAGAGCGTCGGCGATCTTGAGGACGCCTCGGGCGCTTCGGTAAGCGGCGAGGTCTGCGAGCTCTACGACAAGGACGCCGCCACGGCTTCAAAGGACGTTCAAAAGTGGCTGGAGAGCCTTGAATAAAAACCGGATAATAAAGCGAGCCTCACCGCTCTGTTTGCAGCGAGGCTCGCTTTTTCTGCTATCTCACGAACGCATAGATGATGCCGTAGATAAATGCGGCGAGAGTACCGTAGAGTATCACGGGGCCGCAGACGGTGAAGATCTTTGCGCCAAGGCCCGTGACAAGCCCCTCGGTCTTGAACTCGATAGCCGGAGCGACAACGGAATTCGCAAAGCCCGTGATAGGCACGAGAGTGCCTGCGCCGCCGTGTTTTGCCAGCTTTTCGTAGAGCCCGAAGGCCGTGAGGACGGTGCTCAGCAGTATCAGAGTTATCGAGACTGCGGCGGAGGCGTTGTCGTCGGAGAGGCCGAGAGCGAGGAAGGCGTTTTTGACTCCCTGCCCGAGGGCACAGATTGCTCCGCCGATTAGAAAGGCTTTGAGGACGTTCAGCGGGGTGTTGGAATTTTTGGACGCTTTTTTATACATCTGCTCATACTGTGACTTTGTGACATTTACCATAGCGGTGCTCCCTTCGGATATTTGCTATTATTATTGTCAAAGAGAGCGGGAAGTATTCACCGCACTGCCCGAAAAGGAACAGGGCTCCGCAGGAACGGTCATTGCCGTCCTGCGGAGCCCTGTTATATTTTACAATATTCTCGAGAGGAACAGCTTTGTTCTGCTGTTCTTTGGGTTGTCGAAAAATTCCTGCGGCGGCGCTTCTTCGATGATGTTGCCGTCGTCCATGAACATCACGCGCGAGGCGACTTCCTTTGCAAAGCCCATCTCGTGGGTAACGACCACCATGGTCATTCCGCTGTCGGCCAGCTCCTTCATAAGCTCCAGCACCTCGCCGACCATCTCGGGGTCGAGTGCCGAGGTCGGCTCGTCAAAGAGCATTATCTCGGGGTCCATCGCCAGCGAGCGTGCAATGGCTATCCTCTGCTTCTGGCCGCCCGAGAGCTGCGAGGGATAGGCGTCAGCCTTGTCGTACAGCCCGACCTTTTCCAGCAGCTCCGAGGCCTTTTCGTCGGCCTCCTGCTGGGTCATCAGCTTTAGCTTCACGGGCGCAAGGGTGATGTTCTTTCTTATCGTCAGATGTCCGAAGAGGTTGAAGTGCTGGAACACCATGCCCATCTTCTGGCGGACACAGTTGACGTCGCGCTCCCTCATCGCAAGAATGTCCTCGCCGTCAACGATTATCTTTCCCGAGGTGGCGCGTTCAAGGCGGTTGAGGCATCTGAGAAAGGTGCTCTTGCCCGAGCCCGAGGGCCCGATGATAACTACCTTTTCGCCGCGGCTGATGGTGGTGTTTATGCCTTTCAGGACCTTTAGGTTCGCAAAATTCTTGCTGAGGTCCTCGACCCTTATCAGCACATCGCCGTCTTTCGGCTGCTGCTTAGCGTCTGTCATTTCGCCTCAGCCTCCTTTCAAGCTTTGAAACAAGCCAGGTAAGTATCATTACCATGATAAGATAGATAAGCGCCACAGCCAGCAGCGGCAGATAGGCCTCGTAGGTGGCGCCTCGGATAATGTCGCCCTTCTTCGTAAGGTCCTCCATTCCGATATAGCCCGCAACAGAGGTCTCCTTCAAAAGCACGATGACCTCGTTTGCAAGCGCGGGAAGAACGTTCTTGAAGGCCTGCGGCATGATGACGTAAAACATCGTCCTCGGGTAGCTCAGGCCAAGCGACGAGCCAGCCTCGAACTGCCCGTTGTCGATTGACATTATTCCCGAGCGGACGATCTCCGCAACGTAAGCTCCCGAGTTGATGCCGAAGGAAAGTATCGCAACATAGATCTTGTACTTCGCGTGCAGCGTCGCAAAGATTACAAAGTACATTATCATCAGCTGTACTACCATCGGCGTGCCCCGTATAACCGTCAGATATACCCTGCTCACAAGGTTCAGTATTTTCAGCTTCCCCGTCCTGTCGTGAGTGGAACGAACTATCGCTACCGCAAAGCCGATAACTATGCCCAGCAGCGCCGCAAATAGCGTGATGATAAGAGTGTTTTCAAGACCCTCTACAAGATACTTCCACCTGTCGTCCGTAATGAAGGTATCATGAAATTTTTGCTTAAAATCTTCCATTTTCACACCTCTGTCTGCGTCTTGCCGCAAACGCTGATATGCTATACCCTCTGCGAGTGTTACTGGGTGGAAACCTTTCTGAAGAAAGGTTGTCCCCCCAGACCCCCTTTCCAAAGACTTTCAGCGTATTTTTGGCGAGGGTGTCTGCTGTTTTCGGAAAACAGACAAGACTTCAAAGCCTGATGAATTTTGGGTGATCTCAGGCACCCTCGCCAAAAATCATTAAAAGTTTTAGGGAGGGGGTTTGGGGGATGACCCTTTTTCAAAAGGGTCTCCCCCAACAGCACTCGCAGAAAGTGCGGCATATCAGCATTTGCGGTAAAACAGCTGCCCCTCCGCCGCCTGGCGGAGGAGCAGCTTTGTTTGATGTTATGTTTTTATGAGACTTAGTCTTTTCTTACGACGATGACCTGTACGCCTGTGGCGTAGGTGTCGGAGAAAAGGACATTTTTCTTTCTCTCGTCGGTAACGGTCATACCTGCGGCGACTATATCGGCCTTTTTGGATTGCAGCTCGGCGATGAGGGAGTCGAAAGCGATATTCTCGATCTCCAGCTCCATACCGAGCTTATCGGCAACGGCCTGCATTATATCGGCATCAATGCCCACGATCTTTCCGCCCTCGACGCTCTCGTAGGGAGGAAACTCTGCGTTGGTAGCCATTTTGAGAGTACCCTCACGCTTGATGCCCTCGGGGGAGGTATAGGGTGACTTGCCCACATCGTCGCCGATCCAGTTTTTCATGATCTTATCAAGAGTGCCCTCGGCCTTGAGCTCTGCGAGGGCGGTATTGACCTTGCCCTGGAGCTCGGTGTTCTCAAGGTTCATTGCCATAGCGTAGTCCTCGACGGCAAAGGGGTCGTCAAGTATCTTGAGCTCGTCGTTCTTTGAAACGAAGACCTTTGCGGGCTCGTTGTCGATGATGACCGCATCTATCTTGCCCTTTTTGAGAGCCTCGATAGCATCGGCGCCCTTGTTGAACTTTTCAACTGTGGCGTCCTTTACGTCCTCGGCCATTATCTGGCCTGTGGTGCCGATCTGCACACCGATAGTCTTGCCCTCAAGGTCATCTGCGTTGTGTACGGAGTTAGGCTCAACGCTGTCGCCGCAGGAAACAAGCATCGCAGCGCTCATAACTCCCGCCAGCAGAAGAGATCCGATCCTGGATATTTTCATATTCATTATTCCTTTCCTGTTGTTTTTTTCAGCAGCGCACAGCACCGCCGCAAACAGTACATATTATTATAAATCAAATTTTCGATAAATGCAAGTATAATTCATTAAAAAAAAAGAAAAACTCTTGATTTTGCGTGCTTTGCACAAATTGAGGCGGTATATTCTGTATATAATAACGCATAAAACGAAAAATATACAATTATCAAAGAATAAAGCCACCCGCCGGAACGGGTGGCATAAGTCCGCACAGCGGACCTTAATTATTCACTGATGGCAGCTCTTCAATCATCGGGCTCCTCGTCGGGCTCGACTACCTCGTTAGCGGCTTCCTTGGCGGCTTCGGCCTCCTGCTCGGCAAGCTCCTCGTCGCTGGGCTGTTCTATCTTTGAAAGCTCTGCCTCGTCGTCGTGTTCGGCTCTCGTGAAGGCTACCACCTTGTTGTCGTCCTTCAGCTTCATCATACGGACGCCGGTGGCGTACCTGCCCATTATCCTGACATCGGAGGCTCTGAGGCGGATAATGATGCCGTCGGTCGAGATCATGATGATGTCGTCGTCCTCGTCAACTACCTTGATGCCGCAGACATAGCCCTTGCTCTCGCTTACCTTGTAGTTGAGCATTCCGAAGCCGCCGCGGTTCTGTATCCTGTAGGCCTCAAGGTCGGTGCGCCTGCCGAGTCCCTTTTCGGAAACCGTCATAACCGTTGCGCCGTCCCTGACTCTTGCCATTGAGACAACATAGTCTCCGTTTCTCAGCTTGATCGCCTTTACGCCGTGAGCCGAACGCGACATAGAGCGGATCTTCTCTTCCTCTATCCTGATCGCCATGCCGTTGTGGGTGGCTATTACAAGCTGGCTGTCGCCGTCTGTCAGCCTTACTCCCGCGATCTCGTCGCCCTCGTCAAGTCCTACCGCGATAAGGCCGTTCTTTCTCACGTTCTTGTAGCTGGAAAGAGGAGTCCTCTTGATCTTGCCGTTCTTTGTCACCATAACGATGAACCTGTCCTCGTCAAAGCTCTCGGTCTTGAGCATCGCGGCGATCTTCTCGTTCTCCTTGAGCGGCAGCAGGTTGATAATATTGCTGCCTCTTGCGTTCTTTGCGCCTTCGGGCAGCTCGTAGCATTTCAGCCTGTACATGATGCCCTTGTTTGAAATAAAGAGTATATGGTCGTGAGTCGAGCAGATGTTCATTTCGCTGACAATGTCGTCCTCGCGCTGCTTAACGCCCGAAACACCCTTTCCGCCGCGGTTCTGTGCCTTGTAGGCCGCCACGGGCGTTCTCTTGATGTAGCCGGCATTGGTGTAGGTGACAACGCTCTCCTCAACGGGGATAAGATCCTCGATATCGACCTCGCCGCTGACGTTCTCGATCATCGTTCTGCGCTCGTCGCCGAACTTCTTCTGTATCTCCTCGACCTCGGTGATTATGATGTCAAGCACCCTCTGGTGATTTGCAAGTATATCCTCGAAATCTGCGATGCGGGCTTCGATCTCGGCCAGTTCGTCAAGTATCTTCTGGGTCTCAAGGCCTGTCAGGCGGCCGAGGATCATGTTTGCGATGTGGTCAGCCTGTATCTCCGAGAGGCCGAAGCGCTCGATCAGCCTTTCCTTACCTTCGGGAATGTTCTTCGAGGACTTCATGATCTCGATGACCTCGTCGATATTGTCAAGGGCGATCTTCAGGCCGCGCAGGATATGGTCTCTCTCCCTTGCCTTTTTCAGGTCAAAGCGTGTCCTTCTCTCGATGACCTCTACCTGGAAGTTGATATAATGCTCAAGGCACTCCTTGAGGGTGAGTATCTTCGGAACGCCGTTTACCAGCGCCAGCATGATAACGCCAACGGTGTCCTGGAGCTGAGTATAAGAGAACAGCTTGTTGAGCACTACCTCGGGGATAGCGTCCTTTTTAAGCTCGATAACGATGCGCATACCGTCCCTGTCGCTCTCGTCGCGCAGGTCGTGGATGCCCTCGATCCTCTTGTCCTTTACAAGCGCCGCTATGTTCTCGAGCAGCCTTGCCTTTATTACCATATAGGGTATCTCATGGACTATGATGCAGTTCCTGCCCTTTATCTCCTCGATAGAGGTCTTTGAGCGCAGAGTGATCTTGCCGCGGCCTGTTCCGTAGGCTGCGCGGATACCTGCCCTGCCCATGATTATTCCGCCCGTCGGGAAATCGGGACCCTTTACGCACTCCATCAGCTCCTCGAGCGAGCAGTCGGGGTCTCTTATGATAAGCTTCATACCCTCGATTATCTCGTGCAGGTTGTGGGGCGGGATATTCGTAGCCATTCCGACGGCAATTCCCACAGAGCCGTTGCACAGCAGGCTCGGGAAGCGTGAGGGCAGCACAACAGGCTCCTTCAGTCTGTCGTCATAGTTAGGCTGAAAGTCAACAGTATCCTTGTTTATATCCGAGAGCATGTGCAGGGCCATCTTGGCCATTCTCGACTCGGTGTAACGGTAGGCGGCAGGCGGGTCTCCGTCAATAGAACCGAAGTTTCCGTGGCCATCGACCATGGGGTATCTCATAGAGAAGCTCTGGGCAAGTCTTACCATCGCGTCGTAAACAGAAGCGTCGCCGTGAGGGTGATATTTACCCAGCACAGAACCTACAGTGTCGGCGCACTTACGGTAAGGCTTATCGGGCATTAGTCCGTTCTCGAACATAGTATAGAGTATTCTTCTGTGAACGGGCTTGAGACCGTCCCTGACATCGGGCAGCGCTCTTGAAACGATAACTGCCATTGAATATTGCAGGAAGCTCTCCTGCATGATATTATTGACATCTGAACGGATCACTGTTGAATTTTCGGAATACAAACTTAACACTCCTTATTCCAATGCACAGCGCAGATCGCGAAGTACATAATTTTGTGTCGGCAGCGCCGACGGCCGGTTTTACAGTTTCAGTTTTTCTCTTACGTTTTCAATGTCCTGCTGCGACATACATCTTTTCGGCAGAACATAGATCGTGGCCTTTCGGACTATAAGCACGAACTTGTCGTCCTGTTCGGCGGCGTCAAGCATCGGGTCGTCCAGCTTCATCTCCTGCGGCTCGATCGGTTCAAAGTCCTCGGCCTTCTGCTCCTCCTCCGAAACGATGGTCTCGATAACGAACCTGTCGTCGTAGAGCGAGAAGCGGTATCTGTCGTCCTCCAGTATTTTCAGCGCTTCCATAAGTGTCTTTCTTATGTGCCTGTTGTTGTACCAGATAAGAACTATCGCCGCAGCACACACCGCAAGCAGAAAATAGTTTATCGCCTGCTTCGGGTCGCGGAAGATCGAAACGATAAAGGCCACCGCCAGCAGCCCGAAGCCGATGCTTTTTATAACGTTTCTCTTGTAAACGTATTTTTTCTGAAAGAGGATAAAGGCCTGCTCCTCCTCTTTTATCGAGATATCGAACTCGAAGCTCGTCAGCGGAGCCTGTTCGGTCTCCTGTATCATATTCTCTTCCAAAGCAAGGCTCCTTTTTTGTTAACTATCAGATGCCGAATGTGAGAGGCAAGAGGCAAGAAGTGCCTTGTGAGAGCTTTTCCTTTTACTGAACCTCTCTGCGTGCCACCGTATCGCGAGGGAGCTCCGGCATATTTCGCTGTTGTGAACGAGCTTGCGAGTGCTCACGCGGATCAAAAAAACCGTATCGCGAGGACTACCCGGCACATTTCGCTGTTGTGAGGCGGCTTGCCGCCGATCTCGCGGATTAAAATTAAACGTCGAGATCTTTTACATATTGGGCGTTCTTTTCGATGAACTCTCTTCTCGGGGCGACCTTGTCGCCCATAAGGATCGTGAAGATCTCGTCCGCCTTTACGGCATCCTCCATAGTGACCTGCACCATTATCCTTGTCTCGGGGTCCATTGTGGTCTCCCAGAGCTGAACGGGATCCATCTCACCAAGACCTTTGTATCTCTGGACATCTACCTTAACGTCCGAGCCCTTCTGGATCTCGGCGATGTAGCGATCTCTCTCCTCGTCGGAGTAGGCGTATTTTACAGTCTTGCCGCGTGACACCTTGAACAGCGGAGGCTGCGCAAGATAAACGTGGCCTGTGGAGATAAGCTCCTTCATATAGCGGAAGAAGAAGGTCAGCAGCAGCGTCCTGATATGCGAACCGTCCACATCGGCATCGGCCATGATGATTACCTTGTCATATCTCAGCTTGGATACATCAAAATCCTCGCCCATACTGGTGCCGAGCGCGGTCACTACAGGCATGAGCTTGTCATTGCCGTATACCTTGTCTATCCTTACCTTCTCAACGTTGAGCATCTTGCCCCAGAGAGGCAGGATAGCCTGGAAGCGCCTGTCACGGCCTTCCTTTGCCGAGCCGCCCGCCGAATCTCCCTCGACGATATAGATCTCGGTGTTGGTCGGGTCCTTGTCGGAGCAGTCGGCAAGCTTTCCGGGCAGGGATACGCTGTCGAGGGCGCTCTTGCGCTTTCTCTCGTTGTCTCTTGCCTTCTTTGCGGCCTCGCGGGCTCTCTTTGCGGCTACGGATTTTTCAAATATAGACTGTGCGACCTCGGGATTTTCCTCAAGAAAATCCATAAATCTTTCATAAACTATCTTTTCAACAAAGGGCTTAACCTCGGGATTACCGAGTCTTCCCTTTGTCTGTCCCTCAAACTCGCAGTTAGTGAGCTTTACTGAGATTATGGCGGTAAGACCCTCTCTTACGTCCTCGCCGACCAGCTTTTCGCCCTCCTTGAGCATCCCGAACTTCTTGCCGTACTCGTTGAGCACCTTGGTTATCATGTTGCGGAAGGCGTTTTCATGGGTGCCGCCGTCGGGAGTGTGGATATTGTTCGCAAACGAGAGTATAACTTCGTTGTAGGTGTCGTTGTACTGCATCGCGATCTCGGCGAACATATCGCCCTGCATACCCTGAAAATAAATAACGTTCTCGCTTATCGGGACAACGCCTCGGGTCTTGTGGATATGATCGACGAACTCCCTGATGCCGCCTACATAGTGCAGGGTCTCGGACTTGATGCTGTTCTCGTCTCTCTTATCCGAGAACACGATCTTTATCCCGGCGTTCAGGAAGGCCTGCTCGCGCAGCCTGGTGAGAAGTATGTCATAATCATAGACGGTGGACTCTGTGAAGATCTCGGGGTCGGCCTTGAATTTTACAGATGTGCCTGTCCTGTCGGTGTCGCCGATGATCTTCAAAGGCTCCTTGTACTCGCCGCGGTCAAAGCGCTGGAAGTGTATGTTCTTTCCGTCATATACCGTCAGCTCGAGCCACTCGGAGAGAGCGTTTACAACAGACGCACCAACGCCGTGAAGGCCGCCTGCTACCTTGTATCCGCCGCCGCCGAATTTACCGCCTGCGTGCAGCACTGTATAAACGACCGTCGCCGCAGAGATCTTCTCGGTGGGGTGAATACCTGTGGGTATGCCTCGGCCGTTATCGGTAACGCTGATAACATCTCCGGGCAGGATATCAACGGTGATCTCCGTGCAGTAGCCTGCCAGCGCCTCATCTATGGCGTTGTCAACTATCTCGTACACAAGATGATGCAGACCCTTGGGTCCCGTAGAGCCGATGTACATACCCGGACGGATACGCACAGCCTCCAGCCCCTCGAGCACCTGTATCTGGTTCTCGTCATACTCCTGATCGACCTTCGAGATCTCGCTTACCTCAACGAACTCTTCCTGATCGTTTCTGTTTTCTCTGATGTCTTCACTCATAAAATATTTATCCTCCAGGCTCCGCCTTCGCGGTAGCAAAATTTACGTTTTGATTATATATGACAGTAAGGATCTTTCAAAAGACCTGCGGCCAGTGCTCTCACGGAGCATTGCTCTCACCGCACCGAGCGCTTTTTAAGCGTCGAGCACGCCAGCTGGCTGATGTATACTCTCTCGGTCAGGTCTCTGTCAAGGGTAACTATAAAGCTCTTCGGAAGCTCCAGCGTGCAGTTGATGACGCGCTTCTGCTTCGTGGCCTCGCTGAGATAATCCTTCGTGTTTTTTGACACCGAGCTTTTTTCAAGATCAAAAATGCCGACGATGTCCCTTTCGTTGATTATATAGTCATTGCCAAGGTGCAGATACATCTTCTCACTTCCTGTCCGAGATCACCCTGCCGCCCGAAATGTGGTAGAGCTTTCCCGTCTTGTTCTTGGGTATGTTCTCGTCACAGCAGGTGATGAACACCTGCATATTGTCTATCTTTGAGATAACGAAGCTCTGGCGCGAAGGGTCAAGCTCGCTTAAAACATCGTCAAGCAGGAACACGGGCGCATCGTCCGTCTCCTCGGTGAGTATCTCTGCCTGTGCCAGCTTCATTACAAGAGCTATCGACCTGTGCTGACCCTGAGAGGCAAAGTCCCTCGCAGGCAGTCCGCCTATAAACGCGCAGAGATCGTCCCTGTGTACGCCCTTCTGTGTAAAGCCGACCCTTATATCCTCGTCCCTGTTGCTTTCAAGACAGCGCAGATATTCGGGCGCAAGGTCGTTCCTATAGTCGCTCCTGCCCTCGAGCTTTGAAAACACGGTGGAATTGTAGCTGAGCTCCAGCTGCTCCCTGCCGCCCGAGATCTCGTTATAAAGCCTTGCAGTGAAGCTTGCCAGCTTTTTTGTGCAGCTGTATCTCAGCAGGGTGATATAGGCTCCCATCTGAGCCAGCTGAACGTCCCAGACCTCCAGCTCGTCTCTTGAAGCCCTCCCATAGGAGATATTTTTGAGCAGCATATTTCTCTGTTCGAGTATCTGCTCGTACTTGTCAGTCACGCTCTTGTAGGAAGTCTTTATCTGTGCCGCACAGAGGTCAACAAACTGCCGCCTTCTGTCGGGCGAGCCCTTCGAGAGCTCAAGATCCTCGGGAGTGAACACCACACAGCTGAAGCTGCCGAAGAGCTTTGAGGGAGCTCTGAGCCTGACGCCGTTGAGCGAGCAGTTCTTTTCCTTTACATTCGGTCTTGCCATTCGGTAGGATATCTTCTGGTCGCGCTCGCGGTCCCTGAAATCAAGCTCTATGCTCATGGCCTCACGCTCAAGGTCTATCATATCCTTGTCCTTTGTGCTGCGAAAGCTCTTGACGCCGCTGCAAAGCCAGATAGCTTCAATAAGGTTGGTCTTTCCCTGTGCGTTGTCTCCGTAGAAGATATTCAGCTTCGGGTGAGGCTGAAGGGAGATATTTTTTAAGTTTTTATATCCGTCTGTGTTGAAGGCTGTTATCAGCATATCAGATCACGGCTATCTCGGCGCTTATTTCGTCCAGCTGCACTCTGTCGCCTGCTCTTATCTTTTTTCCGCGCATAAGGCAGGTCTCGCCGTTTACCTTGACTCTGCCCTCTGTCACAAGCTCCTTTGCGATGCCGCCGGTCTCGGCAACACCTGCAAATTTAAGCAGCGAATCCAGCTTGATAAACTCCGTATTTATCTTTATCTCTGTAACTTCATATTTCATAGCAATATCCTTATAGATGTCAGATACCGGTTTTTTCCCGGCGGCTCTTCCCCGGTCTTATCTCTCTCTTGAAAGTCTTACGGGGAGGGTCAGATATACATACTCGCTTCCCTTTACGGGTACTATCTTCATCGGGTAAAGGCTGCCGCTCATCTCAAGCTTTATCTTCTCGTCATTTATCCTTCCGAGAGGATCGAGCATATACTTGCACTTGAAGCCCATCTCGATAACAGGACCCGTCATGTCAGCCTTGATCTCGTCCTGTATCTTTCCATTAGACGTCGCACACTTTATCTTTATCATTCCGTTCTCAAAATAGCACCTTACAGGGCTCGGCGTCCTGTCGCTGATAAGCAGCATCGCCCTTTCAAGAGTCGAGATAAGCTCCTTTCTGTCAACTACGACTTCGGTCGTGATGTTCTTCGGGATAGCACTCTTGTAGGGGTGGAAGTTGCCCTCGATAAGCCTTGAATATACAAGATATCCGTTTATCTCAAAAATTATGTGCTTGCTGGAAAGGAAAAGCTCGCACTTGTCTTCGTCGTTGTCGCTCAAAAGCCTTGCTGCCTCGCCCATCGCCCTCGAGGGAACAATAAAGCTCTTGTCGGTCTCTACCTTAACGCTCTCGGTCCTGACCGCAAGCCTGTAGTTGTCCATTGCTACAAGATTGAATACGCCCTTTTCAAACTCAAAGAGCTCGCCCTTTAAGGTCGGGTTGATGTCGGAGGCCGAAGCAGCAAAAAGAGTCTGGTTTATCATGCTCTTGAACATCGGCTGAGGAAGGCTGATGTTCTCGCAGTTCTGCTTGTCGGGGAGCATCGGATACTCGTCGGCCGCCTGAGCCGCGATATTATACACAGCCGAGCCGCCCGTGATAGTCACCTGCATATTCTCGTTCATTTCTATAACTATCTCATCAGCAGGCATCTTTCTTATCATCTCGCTGAAAAGCTTGGCCTTGATGATGAACTCACACTCATCGTCAGAGCGGACGGCAATGGTCGTCCTTATGCCTATCTCAAGATCATAGCCTGTAAGCTCGAGCAGAGAATCACGCAGCTTGAACTTCATGCCTTCAAGGCAGGGCAGCGAGCTCCTTTCGGAGATAGCCTTTGAAACATTTGTCATTGCCTCATACAGAGACAGCTTATTGCAGATGAGCTTCATAATTTTTAACTTCCCTTCCGGATGATATTTTCAACAGACACACTTCCTGACGCCTGCTGTTTTTTATCATGATATCATATCATATCTTTTATTTTTTTAGTAAATATAGTAGTAGAGTTAAAAACAGGGATAAACTGTTTTTTAACGGGTAACTGCGCGGTCTGAGAGACTCGGAAAAGCAACACTCACTGTTGAAAGATCTTTGGCTTTGTCAGAAGATTTTTTGCTGTTGAAAGTGTTGATGCTTTGTGAGTTTAATGTCTGCTCATTCTTGAAAAAAATGTTGAAACAAAGTCCGCAGCTGTTAAAAATGTTTGAAGATCTTTCAAGTTTTTGTTTAGAACAGGCTTTTTAACGCGGAGCTTCGTTCTTTGATCGGTTTAGAAAAATGTTGCTTTTTGCCGTCAGTTGTTTTTCAGGTTCTTGATTATGTCCTCGATAGTGTGGCGGAAGTCGGGGTTCTTGTTCATTCTGTCGATGACGTCCTGATAATGCAGGGTCATGGTGGAATGGTTCTTGCCCAGCTCGTCGCCGATCTGTATGTAGGTCAGAGCCTTTACTTCTTTAAGAACGTATATCGTCACCTTTCTTGCAAGTGACACGTTCTTGCGCCTGTCTTTCGAGCGGATATCCTCCGCCGATACATTAAAGGTGTTTGCCACCTCGTAGATCACGCGGTCAACGGTTATCTCCTGCGGGTGGTTCTGTATCATTATCTCTTTTACTACCTTCTGTGCCATCGCCATAGAGGGCGTCTCATTCGTGAACTCCGTCAGACCCTTCATCTTGTTGACTGTTCCCTCAAGCTGGCGAATATTGGTCTTTATCTTCTCGGCGATAAGCCTTGCAATGTTGTCGTTGAGCTGCAAGCCTACTATCTCGGCCTTGCGCTTTACTATCGCCATTCTTGTTTCAAAATCGGGCGGCTGTATATCTGCGTGTATGCCAAGGGCAAAACGCGAGCGCAGTCTGTTTTCAAGCAGGTGCATCTTTGACGGAGCTATATCCGAGGTCAGCACCAGCTGCTTTCTTGCGTTGTAAAGGTCGTTGAAGGTGTGGAAAAACTCCTCCTGCGCGGTGGGCTTTCCGCTTATGAACTGGATGTCGTCGATGAGCAGAAAGTCGGCGCTCCTGTACTTGCTGTGGAACTCGTCGGTAGTGTTGTTCTTTATCGCCTCTACAAGCTCGTTGAGAAAGTTCTCGCCCGTGGTGTAGATTATCTTTGTTTCGGGGTGGTTCTTTTTTACCTCGTTCTCGATAGCTTTCATAAGATGGGTCTTGCCAAGTCCCGAGTCGCCGTAAATGAACAGCGGATTGTAGGTCTGATTTGCACTCTGCTGGCCGTTGATGGCGCCTCTGCCCGCAACAGCCATCGAAAAGGCGTAAGCCAGGTCGTTCGACTTGCCCTTTACAAAGTTGTCAAAGGTGAAATTATCAAACTGCGGAGCATCTTCTGTCTGCGGCTCGGCGGCAGGTGTCTCGTCCTTCGAGCGAATCATCAGCTCGACCTCTATCGGAAAACCGAGCACGTTCCTGAAAGCGTCCTCGAGTATCTCCGAATAATGTGCGCTGATTATCTTTTTCGTAAAGTCGCTCTCTGTGAGAAGGTAGACCTTGCTTTCGTCCATCTTGTAAGGCACCAGCGTCTTTATCCATTTTTCGTAAGCTATCGAGCTTATGTTGTCCGTGTCGGCTTCGCAGTATTTCAAAACGAGGTCAAAAACGTCGTTGAGAGATTCCATATCATGTATTTCCTTTCCAAATCAGAAGTCTTTTCAAGCAGCGGGAAAACAGCAAAAAATCCCCGCCGTTTCCCCTGTTTTTATGTCGTAAAAAGCCCAAAAGGCGAAAATAGGGCATAA
>OCTW011210036.1_pt1 | contig 15742 bp, 16 predicted proteins | sample 1539671 | NCBI WGS metagenome assembly OCTW01 (sample SAMN02144230, study PRJEB22623) | gut metagenome | biome: sheep rumen | host: Ovis aries | place: New Zealand
TCATGCATTGGTTCGCGACGAACACGGCCAGCAGATGCATAAATCAACGGGCAATGCGATTTGGTTTGATGACGCCGCCGAACAGGCTGGCGCCGACACAATGCGCTGGCTCTATGCACGCCAGGATCCCGAAGTCAACCTCAACTTCGGTTACGGCCCGCTTCGTGAAGTCCGCGGCGGATTTATTAATACATTGTGGAATACCTATGCTTTTTTTGCAAACTATGCGCGCCTCGAAAACTGGGTCTATCCCGATAATCCGACGCCGTTCAAAGATAGAACTTTGTTCGACCAGTGGATTCTGACCGAACTACAATTATTAATCAAAAAATGCCGCGATTCGTTTGAAAATACTGACGTTCGTGGCGCTGCGCTTGCGATTGAAGCTTTTGTAGAAAATCTATCCAATTGGTATGTGCGCCACAACCGCAAGCGTTATTGGAAAATCGACGAAAACGATGCCGATAAATCCCGCGCCGCCTTCGAAACCCTCTTCGAATGCCTGCTCACGCTCACCAAGCTTGTCGCGCCGATTCTCCCGTTCCTCGCCGAAACGATGTATCAAAACCTCGCTCAGGGCGCGCTCGAACACCCGCTCGAGTCGGTACATTTGGAGAAATATCCCGAGGCAAACAAAGATTATATCGATATCGAACTGCGCGATGAAATGGCCGCCGTTGAGGCGTTCACCAAACTGGCGCTCTCTGCCCGCGAGGCGCAGAAACTCAAGATTCGTCAGCCTCTTGCCAAGATGATCCTCGGTCCTGCCGACGACATCGGCCTCAAAGCCGCCAACCGCTTCCAGGATATTCTCAAGGACGACCTCAACGTCAAAGTCGTTGAAATCCTTGCTCCGGGCACGCCGTCGCCGCTCGACTACGAGATCAAGCTCAACTTCCGCGCTGCCGGCCCCAAATTTGGCAAGCAAATCAAGGAAGTCTCGGCCGCTTTGACCGCCAATCACGACCTCGTCATCGCCAAAGCCCGCGCAGGTGAGCCCGTCGAACTGGCGATTTCAACCGGCACAGTCTCCGTCGCCTCCGAAGAGATTATCATGCAGGCCCTCCCCAATCCCGACCTCGCTATTGCCGAAGAAGCCGGCTACTGGACCGCATTTGACACGCATATCACCGAAGATCTTCGCATCGAAGGCTTCATGCGCGACTGCATGCGCAAATTCCAGCTCACGCGTAAAGAAAGCGGTTTGGAAATTGAAGACCGCATCCACCTCACCTGGCAATCCGACTCCCCGACATTGATTGCCATGTTCAACGCTTGGGGCGACCAGATGGCCGCAGGCTTGCTCGCGCTCTCTATCAAACGCTCAAATGATGCACAGCCCATCGAATTCGAGATCGAAGGTGAGAAGATGACATTTGGGATTGTGAAGGCGTAGGGCGATCACATTGGGTTGTCCGTACGCGGCGGGCTATCGGCGAAGCCGATACGCCGCGCCTTTTCGGGCTATCTCGCTATGGGCGGCCACGCTGGGCCGCCCATGCTCGTTACGCCCTCTTGCGCCCGGCTATTTCGCTACGCTCAATACGCCGGGCGATTTTATTTGGAAATGCATGATATAGCGCATGGCTAAAGAAGCTAAGGATTGGATTTTCCTTGGGCTTTTGATGGGAGCTATGAAGTAGATGGCGAAAGGAGTAATGATATGCAAGCTCATAACAATAATATTGAAGAGTTTTTGGGACAAAGAACCGTTTTTATCGTGCCTGTATTTCAGCGAAACTACGATTGGAAGAAAGAGAACTGTAAGCAATTATTTCAAGATATTATTGGTGTTATTCAAACAGGACAGGAACATTTTATTGGGACTATATTGTTTAAAGTAAACAGCAGTTATGAACGCTCAGTAATAGATGGACAACAGCGTTTAACTAGTATTACATTGTTATTAAAAGCAATTTGTGATTTTGATGATAACTGTGGTATTCAAGAAGAAATCAATGATCGTTATTTGTATAATAAATTATACGGCAAAGGTCGTGATATGAATGGCGATTTTTTAAGGATTAAATTACACTTAAACAAACGTGATGATACAGTATATCGCATTCTGTTGGATAGTACGAAAACGAAGGCAGAAGAAAGGTTGTCTTTTTTACAAAAAAATACACATATTTATCAAAATTACATGTATTTTTACGAGATGATTTCTGAATTCGTAGAAAATGGTGGCTCTGTGGCATGCATCTTAGACGCATTACGAAAGCTGACTATTATTGAACTTGAAATACAACAAGAGAATCCACAAGAAATATTTGAAAGTATGAATTCTACTGGGCTAAATTTAACCAAAATTGATTTGCTTAGAAACTATTTGTTGATGCAGTTTTCCCATGATGAACAAACAAGGCTATATGAGGATTATTGGAGCCAGATAGAAGAAGTTATTGGTGTGGAACGAATGGAACAATTTTTTGTTGATTTCATAGTTTTTAGAAAACTTAGTGATTCGATTACTATCAATGGAAGACGTAATCATGTAACGGAACGCAACTTGGATATAGCGTTTAAAAATTATTTTGCAAGCTTGCCAGAAGATGATATGTATGTGAAGACGCGTAATTGTTTTGCAGACTTAAAAATGTGTGCTGAATTATATAAAAACTTCATTTTTTTTGACGATATCTCCCTTGATAGAGAATCGTTGATGCGTAGAAAATTGTATTTTTTATTGTCGATTAATGATTCTAGTAAGGCTCGTAGTTTGCTTTTGTATATTTTTGATTTGCATAGAAAAAAATTAATTGATGATACAGCACTTAATGTTGCAGTCGATGGTATTTCCTCATTGACATTCCGCGCAAGGGTGTGTAGAGCCCAAGGTATAAACCGTCAGTTCGCAGGTAGTGTAATGCAACGACTTAACGAAATATCAGACTATAGTCAATTTGTTAAGCTTTTTTGGCAAGCGATTACATCTGGAAAGGGATCATACGCTTTTCCGTCTGATGCAGAGTTTATGGACGCACTTGTTCATAGAGATCTATATCAGGTACTTCGCAGTCGTGGTACAAAGTATTTACTCTATACCTTGGAAGCTAATTCTCCATTTCCAAAAGGTTTGCCAGCGTTTGATGACGAAACTATTTCGATTGAGCATATCATGCCTCAGAAATTAAATGTTCAATGGAAGAATTGTTTAACCAAGGATACAATGGAACATTACGAGTCGTCATTGCATCGTTTAGGTAACTTAGCATTAACAAATTATAATGGAGAAATGTCAAATAAATCTTTTGAGGATAAGAAGTTAATTTATAAGGATTCTAATTACCATTATACTAGAATGATCGTTGAGTATGAAAAATGGCAAATTGTTGAAATTAACGACAGATCACAAAAACTTGCAGAAGAAGCTTTAAAGATTTGGCAATTGCCTGCAGAATATCAAAAAGAGAAATTTTTTGCTAGTTCATTATATCAACTAACAGACGATATGCCTCAGTTTGCCTATTCGAAACCATCGCTATTGCGTGTCGATGAGCATGAATATTTAATAGATAATTGGTATGAAATTCTCCCCATAATATGTGGGCTGCTTGAGACAGAAAGTCATGATTCATTTGTAGAAATTGCAAACCCTAACAACATTTCTGCTTTTGTAATTAATGATAATGAACATGATTGTTCTGAAAATAAAAATTTCATCCATATTGTAGATGATATCTATGTTCGAAAGTATTACTCGTCAACAAGTATATTAAAAATGGTTATGAAGATTGTTACAGAATTTGACCAAATTGCTGGTACTGACTATAACGAAAATATTTACTTCCTAATATCAGACGTAAAATCTGATGATAATGACAGGAATTCTTTATCCTCTAAACAGATAAATTTTGAAGACTATTATAAGGAATGCTGCGATGTTAAGAATATTTGTGATAATGTGTGCAATTTAATAAGTTCTTTTGGAGATGACGTTACCCGCAAAGATAAACTACTCTATACGGCTTTTTCTAGAAGAAAAAATAAAAACTTTGCTTATGTCAAAAAATTTGAAACAAAAATTAAGATTTATATTAATCTGCCTACGGATTCAGTTATACTTGATAATGTATTTGCAAGAGATGTAACAGAGCTTAACTATAATTATGGTGCATGTAAGCTAGAATTAACCGTTATGAATAAACAAGACTTTGAGCGAGCCAAACCTTTGCTTGAACGTGCTTATCGAGAGAATTAATGCTCTTCGTCGTTCCCATTCTCTCTAACGCATCCAAACCACCCTCCCCCCATTGCGCAAAAGCATGGTGTCGAAATGGTCTGGCTGTTTGGCTCAAGGGCGCGTGGGGATGCTAAACCAGACAGCGACTATGATTTCTTGATTTCAAAAGGCAGAATTCGAACGCTTTTTGAGCATATGGATTTCGTAGATGATTTGGAAGCGGCATTTGAAGCCCATGTGGATGTCGTCACGGATGCCCCTGGCGATATGGATTTTCTAGAAATGATTCGAAGAGACGAAGTGTGCATCTATGGCTAATCGAGATGATTATATTGTCAACAGAGTGATTCAGTATTGAAATGAGAAAGCCCATGTTGTCTTAAGGAGTAATTATGACCCCTGAACAAGCAAAATCCATCATTAAAGCAGGCGAAAGCCAAACCGTCGAGTTTAAGACGGCTACGAATGCTGTGCCTAAGTCGGTCTATGAAACAGTGTGTGCCTTCTCCAATCGGGATGGCGGGGACATCTTGCTTGGCGTGAAAGATGATGGTGCCATTGTTGGGATAGAGCGAGCGTGTATTGGGCAGATTAGCAAAGACTTTGTGACGGCCATCAATAATGAAAATAAGATGTCACCAGCGCTTTATCTGATTCCAGAAGAAATTGAGCTGGATGGACGGTGTCTCTTGCACATTCATGTTCCAAAATATTCGCAGGTCTGCCGCTGTAATGGCCGAATTTTTGACAGAAATGGTGATGCGGATATCGATATTACGAACAATCAGCAGCTCGTTTTTAAGCTCTATGCCCGAAAGCAGAACTCGTATTTTGTGGACCGGGTCTTTTCGGTATTCAAACTGAGTGATCTCCGTGCCGATCTCATTGAGAGGGCGCGAAGAATGACACGATACCGCACCCAGAATCATCCGTGGATGAACATGACTGCCGAAGAGATGCTGCGCAGTGCGGGGCTGATACTGAAAGATCCTGAGTCTGAAAAAGAAGGCATTACGCTGGCTGGCATTTTGCTGTTTGGTGCGGATACCACAATCATGTCGGTTTTAAGTCAGCATAAGACGGATGCCATTTATCGCGTGGCCAATTTGGATCGCTACGACGACCGCGATGTGATTTGTACGAATCTGCTGGAAAGCTATGATCGCTTGATGGCCTTTGGGCAAAAGCATTTAAACGATTTGTTTGTCCTTGATGGTATTCAAAGCGTGAGCGCCAGGGATCACATTCTCCGTGAAATCATTTCCAATTCTCTGGCGCATCGAGATTATTCGAGTGGCTATGTGGCTAAGCTTATCATTGAAAAGGACAAAGTTACTACCGAGAATGCGAACATGGCGAATGGATTTGGTGTTCTGAATCCCAAAACATTCACGCCCATGTCGAAAAATCCAGCGATTACGAAAGTATTCAGGGAAATTGGACTCGCTGACGAACTTGGTTCGGGCATGCGCAATTCTTATAAGTATTCGGCGCTCTATTCAGGGCAGGCACCAGTGTTTACAGAAGGCGATGTGTTTCGGATTACGGTTCCTCTGCCTGAGGCTGCCATGGTTCGGTTTGGTGGTGTAGAATTCAATGGTGTAGAAAAGACCCTAGAAACGGAAGACGGTGGACTGAAAACGACTGAAGGTGGACAGAAAACGGAAGACGGTGGACAGAAAACGGCTGAAGGTGGACTGAAAACCAATGAGGGTGGACTGAAAACCAATGAGGGTGGACTGAAAACTGTTACATCCATGACTGCTGAAAACATCATTAAGCTCATGCAAAATGATCCTACTATCACTGTGCAAGATATTGTGAATCATTTGTGCATCGCTCGTTCTGCTGTTATGAAGCATATTAAACGACTGAAAGACCAAGGATTAATAGAACGCATCGGCCCAGACAAAGGCGGCCATTGGGAAGTACTGATAGATGATTAGATTTAGACGGTTGAAGAACAATTGGATGGTAGTTATATGACACCGAATGAAATTTATTCAAAATATGGGAAAGGATCATTGCTGCATTGGTATCTCTGTGCAGACATGAGCTTTACAGAGAAAAATGCATTTGTCAGACGGTTGCAGGAACTTGGGGCTGATGCGAATTACGTTGTCAAAACTAAGGATATTGTTGGCAATCTGGCGCTGAATCGATTGGGGTATTGTGAAGGTGATTCGGTATTGCATCATTGTATTGATGTTGAGTTTTGCGAAGTATTGATTCATGCCGGTGCTGATATTCACAAGCGGAATAGGGTTGGCCAGATGCCGCTTCATTTAACCATTGACAGTGCGTGTACAAAGTTACTGATAGACTCTGGCGCTCAGGTGAATGCGCTGGATAACGAGGGACGAACGCCGCTTCATTTGGCATACGATTGCAAGTGTGCTGAATTGCTTATTCGTGCGGGTGTCAATCTGAATATTAAAGACAATCGTGGTAGAACTGCATTACAGTATCATATCGAAAAGATGTATTCCGGGATTGCTGAAGAACGGACCATTGCGAATTATCTGCAGGGAATACCTCTAAATCCAAGTCACGCGATTGAGCCTGTTTATTCTGATTATTCAGATTTGGGATTGAGTCGTGTCATAAAAGATTTATCGCCTTCGGTTCAGATCGAATATGGCACTCAGATGCATCGCCCGAAAGCCAGTGTTCCTGCATATCGACAAACCTCTTGGCAAGATAATTTTGATTGGAACAAGAGTGTTGAGAAAAATAGGCAGGAACCAATGAAACAGGCATCATCGGCAGAAATAGCGGTTTCTCAAAAGTCACCGAATGAATTTAAATATTCGAAGGATTTGGGTTATCGCTTTGATTTGGACTATGAGTAAGGGAGCATCTATGAACAGCATTTTTAGTGTGCAGGCCGTAAGATATTCTTATGGTGAGCGTCGATATCTCGAGCGAGAAGTATATGTAGATCATTATGGTTACTCTGATTCGCTTGAGGGGGCTGAAATGCTCATGCATCAAGTGATTGAAAAATGAGATTATGATTTGTTTTGTTTTTATATTAGGGAAGATCCTATAAACAGGTTAAGGATTGATCTATCAAGATATTCAGGGCGAATTGTCTGAGCGTGTATATGATGCAGAGGGCAATTTATTGGATACTCGCGATCATGTTAATGAATTTAAGGGTCGGAATCCCGAAACGATTCGATTTAAACCAGGCGATATTGTCGAAGTTTACGATGGGTATAAAAAATCCTATTTGGGTTATGTCATGGAAGTGCCCATAACGATTGATGATGCCAATAAGAACAAACTTCATATGGATTATTCTGACGATTTGTACATGATTAAGACTGATGGAACCTTTGATCATGAGCACATCAAGTCATTGTATGTTTTTAATCCGCATTTTAATGTGCCCAAGCCGATCATAGAACGTTTTAGGAGAAATTACAGAAGTTATATTAGGGATTATGTAAAGAAATGGTTTAAGACCCCCTTGGAAGACTGGCAGAAAGATTGGATGCAGGCGCATGGCATGAATCCCGATGGGAGTTTTACATTATAAACCGCGAGCCGTATGCGCGCAGACCGCAACGCGGCGAGCACATAGGGAGCGCGGAGGGCGTATCGGCGGCGAAGCCGCCGATAGCCGAAGATAATGAGAGGCTACTACCTCTTTGCAAGCACCACTGGACGGAAAAAGCACTCGGGTAGCTAACAATTGGCAGATAGAATGCATTCCATGCGCCATAGGTTTGCAATTCTGCTATACTCGATACGTATCACTGCGCGGTGATACAGCGAATGTGATGATATATCAACAGCAAGCTGATTTAATCTATACGAAGTCCTTATCAACTAAGGCGCATGGGAGGCAAAAGTGGATAAGCAGATATGTGTGATAGAAGGCAGGAAAGCCACGTTACACAAAAGCAAGCGAGTGGGTTTGCCGCTGATTGTTCTGAACCATTATTGCAATGACGGCACAGCGATATTGGCAGAGCTGTTGGCGCAAGGCTCGACAGAATGTAATCTGCTCGTCGTGAATCAGCTTCGTTGGGAACATGATATGACGCCCTGGACCTGTCCACCGCTAGGCAGACATGAGCCATCCTGCAGCGGCGGCGCGGATGAGTATTTGAAACTTTTGAACACCCAGATACTCCCTTGGGCGAAAGAGATGCTCGTCGGAAAGCCGGCTTTTATTGGAATCGCCGGTTATTCACTTGCAGGTCTGTTTGCGCTGTATGCCTTGTACAAATGCGATGTCTTCACGAGAGCAGCGAGCATGTCCGGATCACTGTGGTTTCCAGAATTCAAGAATTTTGTCACAACACATGAACTCTGCAAGCGCCCCGATAAAATATATATTTCTCTTGGAGACAGAGAAGCTTATACAAAAAATGTCTATTTGAAAACCGTGCAGACGAATACAGAAGAAATTGTCGCGCATTATCGCAAACTTGGGCTTGATATCACTTGGGAATTGAACAGCGGCAATCACTTTAAAGATACAGAGATCAGAAGTGCAAAGGGTATCAAAGCCTTATTATATCAATGACGTAAATATAATATAATTTAATTGAATGGACATTGAATTGCGTTCAGCCGCGCAGACTGAACGCATTGAAACAAGTGCACGCTACGGATATTATTTTGCCAGATCGATGGGATCCCAGCCAAAATCTTTGACCTTCGTAATCGACAGATTATTCTTTTTTACATAATCTGAAATGAACTGCCTTCGGATTTTTTCGCGCGCCTCGGCATCTGAATTGATCTTGTGAAACTCATCATATCTGTCGCCAAAAATCTTTTTTGCACTTTCGAGATTGTCAGAGCCATCAGCGACGACATCAAACTTTGTGACCGTGTATGTATTGTCGGACTTTTTGAGATGCATCAGCCCCGGATGAGATCCGCCTGAACCTGTTTCGAGCATATCGCGATTGAGCTTGTACTGAAATACCCAGAAATCGCCCCATACACGGATTTCATTTGGATCGCTTTCATCGGAACCAACGACCGACATGCTCGGAATACAGACATCTGCCGCAGAATAATTCTTGCCAATTTCATGTACGAGATAATCTGCAATGGCTGTTTTTATTGGGTCGTCTTCGGGATATGTGTATGCAGGCAATGTGGTATCCTCTGGCTGATTTGAAGGCGCATCGCCGCGTTTTGCGTCTTGATGATCCTCGCCATTGGAGATCTCATTTGCAGCCGCATCCGCTGAAACCTCGGTTTTATCGGCATTTTTCTGCGCATCCGCAGCATCATCAACCTGTTCCGCCGGTGCAGACGCACCATCAGCAATTCTCTGATTTTCTGAACCAGCCTTATTGCATGACGTGCCCATAATGACTGCCAACACTGCCAATACAATAATCGCTATGTGATTTAATCTCATTTCTTCTCCTTAGATACGAACTTATAAAGCGTTCATCGAGAGCGCGACGCCCTTATACCACAAACAGGTTTTCTTACGATCAACTTATTTAGCGCGTCATTGAGCACTATACCTCGCAAGCGAATATTGTATTGGTGGTGACGTTTTGTCATTTTCTGGCAGATCCCCAGTTCTCTGGGAAAGCAAGACCATTGATGGGATGAACGTGTGGCAACAATCTAATAAAAACGCGAGCCGTATGCGCGCAGCCCCTATCCTCTAAATCCCCTTTCCCCAAAGGGGCAAGGGAACTTTTGGTGGCAAGCACATAGGCGAGCGCGGAGGGCGTATCGGCGATGTGGGCACGTGCCCATATTGCCGATAGCACGAAAGGCGAGGCGTATTGGCAAGTAGGCACGTGTCGCGACACGCGCTCTTGCCAATAGCCGAGCGACATAATTCATGCAAACCTATTAAGAATATGATACCATTTATATTATGGGGGGAGTGTTGAAACGCAATTTTTATGGAGGATGGTATGGCAAAAATTCTATTTATCGTGGGTTCACATCGTCAAAACTCATTTAACAAACAACTCGCCAATGAAATCATTGCAATGATTGGTGTGCGCGCGGAATGTTCAATTCTGGATTATACAGATGTGCCCATTCTGAATCAGGATGAGGAATATCCTGCGTCGGAGGCAGTTGCGCGTTTGCGAGCGTCGGTGGCTGCTGTAGATGCGCTGTGGGTGATCACGCCAGAGTATAATGCGAGTTATCCTGGATTGCTCAAGAATGTCCTCGACTGGCTTTCGCGTCCCGTCGTTCGCAATGATTATGCGACACCGACAGTAGTTCGCGGTAAAAAGACGACTATCAGTGGTGCGGCGGGTAAATCTGCCGCAGTGCATGCACGCAAAAAACTCGCTGAATTACTTGGATTCATGGGGGCTGAGCTGTTTCGTGATGAAGGAACCGGCGTGGCGCTTGGCGGAGAATCTTTTGGTTCGGATAAATTGATTATCAATGATGAGGCGAGGAAAGCTATTCAGGAACAGGTGGATGGCTTTTTGGCGTTTGTTGGGTAATGTTGGCGGGCTATCGGCTGCGCTTCGCTTGTCGATACGCCGCGCCTGACGGCCTATCACCCTGCGGGCGATACGGCCTTGTCCGCATCGCTATGTGCCGTGGGCACATACGCGGAGCGGCTTTTTTACTCGTTTTGGATGCATGAGATCGCTATACTAAGTGCGGCGTTATCGTGTCATTTTATGGCCAAACCGCCAGACCACAAAATGCGAGAAAAAAATATGCTGATATATCTTGATAATTGCTGTTATAATCGACCTTACGATATATTTAATCAAATCTTAGGCCATGACAGCAAGCTGTGTGCCGTAGGCATGGGCCGCCAACGCAATCAAAAAGTAAGTTGGGAATATCATTTAGGCTTTAAGCACATGAATCGCATGCAATGGAGGTAAAACCATGGACATGAAGGAAGTGATTAGAACGAGAAAGAGCGTTCGTACATTTGACGGCAGACCGCTTGCTGAGGAAGATAGAAAGAAACTCGTCGAATATGCCGAGACGATATCGAATCCGTACAATATTCCGGTGCGTTTTGTGTTTCTGGATGCAAAAGAACATGGGCTTTCGAGTTCTGTGATTAACGGAGAACATTTATATGTTGCAGGAAAAGTCAAGAAAGTACCGCATTGTGAGGAAGCGTTTGGGTATTCTTTTGAAAAACTCGTATTATTTGTGCGTGGTCAATTGGCATCGGCACCACGTGGATCGGCGGTACGATGAAGCGCGAACTGTTTGAAAAAGCTGCGGATACAAAAGAAGATGAATATATGATGATTGTGAGTCCGCTGGGATATCCTTCGGCAGAAAAGGCCGAGGTTGACAGGAAACTTCGGGAAATGGTTCATGGTGATGATCGGCTTGAACCCGCGGAATTGTTTTATGAAAAAGATTTTTCACATCCATTAATAAATGATATCCATGATGATGCATTGGAAGCAGTCAGATGGTATCCGTCGGCGGCAAATATGCAGCCCTGTCGAATTGTCAAAGATGGCAATGCCTACCATTTTTATGAGAAACATTCGGAAAGATATGTGAATCGTGTTGGATGGGATGTACAGGCAATCGATATGGGCATTGCTCTCTGTCATTTTATGACCATTTGTGATGGAAAATTTGTTTTGGATGATCCAGGCATTACAACGGATGAACATACAGAATATAAAGCCACGGTTATTGTATAAACAATGGATAGTTAATACATCGCGATGCGTATATCATGTACAGCGTAATTGACACAGAAACCGCATATTTGTTCGACCATGACTGGTTTACATGGGATTATACCGAAGAAGAAGGGGACGAATACCTTGATCGAGCGGACGCGCTTATCGAAAAATATGGCTGGACTGCGGTATTCGACCGATGGTTTGATTATTTGGTAACGAACTGCAAAACGCCAAGAACTGTGATTAGCTTTGCAAATCTTTTTTTTTGGTATGGAGGTCATGATTATCCCATTCCCAATCCGCATAGATTTCTCGCGTATTTCTATACGATGGTTCAATTTGATCCTGCTCCATACGACGAACAAGACATCTTAGACAGTCTCGCTTGTCATATTCTGAGTCGTGCGGGATTTCGCGAGGCCGACGAATGTTATAATCCATATTATCAGCCGTTGGATGATCCCAAAATTATAGATACGGCGATAATGTATTGGGGATATTGCCCCAAAGTAAGTGGATAACGGTTGCGTTGACATATAACTCACAATGATATAAATATTAACTGTTGTGGTTTGTGCGTTTTAGCGCATGAGGATGTTATAAAAGGAGAAATTATGGCAAAAAAACTACTTTTTATCATTGGTTCCCATCGTAAAAATTCATTTAACAGGCAACTCGCCAATGAAATCATTGCGATGATTGGTGCGCGTGCGGAATGCTCAATTCTGGATTATACAAATGTACCCATGTTGAATCAGGATGATGAGTATCCTGCGCCGGATGCGGTTGCGCGTTTGCGTGCGTCGGTTGCTGATTCAGATGCGCTCTGGATTATTACGCCAGAATATAATGCAAGTTATCCCGGATTGCTCAAGAATGTACTCGATTGGCTTTCACGCCCCGTCGTTCGCAATGATTATGCGACGCCGACAGTGGTTCGCGGCAAAAAGGCAACCATCAGTGGTGCTGCCGGTAAATCTGCCGCAGTTCACGCGCGCCAAAAACTCGCAGAATTACTTGGCTTTATGGGGGCTGAGCTGTTCCGCGATGAAGGAACCGGCGTGGCCCTTGGCGGGGAATCTTTTGGTTCGGATATATTAATTATCAATGATGAGGCGAGGAAAGCGATTCAGGAGCAAGTGGACGGTTTTCTGGCTTTTGTTGGGTAATGTTGGCGGGTTATCGTTTGTGTAAGAGACGTGTTGCTAACGCGTCTCATCGCCAATAGCCGGGAAAAATAGATTGAAGGGCGAGTTGCAAAAAGTCTAAAGGCGAGTTATGGAGGGACAGAATTGAGGAAATCTGGAGGCAAAACGTTGGAGAATTTAAGGCAAATGTAATGACGCTTGTATATTTAATAACTGGATTTATCGTTGGCATGGGGTTGTCATCGCAGACGGGGATTAATGGACGTTTGCGCAGATCGCTGGGGTCGCCATTTTTGACATCTTTTGTGTCTTTTGTCATTTCGACGATTTTTATCTTTGTATGGGTGTTGATACAAACGCGTTTTTCATGGGTGTCGATTGATTTATTCGATGAATTGCCGTTTTGGATATGGTTTGGCGGTTTGTTTGGATGTATCTTTTTGACGGGGAATATATTGCTGTTTCCAAAACTCGGCGCAGTGCAAACCGTAATATTTCCCGTGCTAGGGCAAATCATTGCCGGGTCTTTAATCGATGAATTCGGCTGGTTTGGTGCACCGGTTTTGCCGATGGGCTGGCACAAAATCGCTGGATTGGTGCTCGTTTTGGCCGGTGTGATTGGCGTCGTGTATTATTCACACTATAAACGGGGCATGAAATCCGGCGATGTAAGAAAAGATGGCGGTCTGTCCTTATGGTTTTGGCGCATTCTCGGAATATGTACAGGTGCATGCAGCACCCTGCAGATTACAATCAACGGTCAATTGGGACTCGTGCTGAAATCTTCGGTCAATGCGGCACTTGTTTCGTTTATCGTCGGGTCATTATCCCTCTTTTTAATGGTGTGTGTACAACGGCCCGAGTTAAAGATTGGTAAGCCGGATGCGGGAAAGAATCCGTGGTGGATGTGGCTGGGCGGCTTTTTGGGGGCCTTTTATGTGATTGGCAATGCCTGGATCAGTCCCCAAATTGGGACGGGGACAGCCGTGGTTGTTGGTTTGCTCGGGCTCATGAGCGCCGGTTTGATCATCGATCAATCGGGGGCATTTCACTCGCTGAGAAAGCCAGTGTGCTGGCAGCAGATTGTATCTTTGGCAAGTATATTTGGTGGTGTGTGCGTGATACGATTGTTGTCGTCTGGATAGTGAATAATTCTATTGACAGTTACAAAGCCGCATGATTACCTGAATTTAGGAGGCATTTGGAATGTCGTCATCAAAAGAGTATTTAGATTATATATTGGAACAGCTCTCGGATTTGGATCGTGTTTCATACCGAATCATGATGGGGGAATACGTGATGTATTATCGCGACAAGGTCATTGGCGGGATTTACGATAATCGGTTTTTGCTCAAACCGACGAAATCTGTCGTCGCCATGATGCCGGACGCAGCACGCGAAATTCCGTATCCTGGCGCAAAAGAAATGATACTTGCGGATATCGACGACCGCGCATTGATCTCCAATGTTATCAAAGCGATGTACGATGAACTGCCGGCGGCGAAAAAGAAGAAGCAGTGAATCGTCAATGGTTAGGAGAAAATAATATGGGATACGAGGTCAAAGAATCACGGCCTACGGGACCAGGATATGATATCAAAATGAAAGTATCCGTGGATGGAACCATTCGATATCTTTATTATGATGAGATCCCGGATCGATGTTATATCCGTGGCTGGAATGTATATGAAATTGATGTCTGGAATTATAAGAAGGGGAAGCAGGATCCTTATATTCGATATATTGGTTCGTTTCCCGGAGAGAACTTTAATCGTGCCAATGAATGGATTTATCAGGCATTGCGGGATGGTCTTTATATTCAGTCAGACTGGGATGTATGGAATGGTGAAATCCATCTTGTAGAAAAATTGGAATCATAAGGGGATCTTTGCATAATTTGATATTATCGGTAAGCGTAAGAGGGCGTATCGGCGCGTTTTACCTCACCCGGCCGCTAAAGCGGCAACCTCTCCAGCAGAGAGAGGGTTATGGAAATTCTATTATTGACGCGCCGATAGCCCGATGGCGAGGCGTATTGGCAATAGAGACGTGCGGCCTGCGCGTCTCTTTGCCAATAGCCGAGCGACCATACAGAATATGATGTTGTATAATATATATTATTCTTGAATTGTATCTATATTTTCGCGTTCTATTCGATGGCAAACAACATATTATTGTTGGGAAACAGGCGGTCATATCGAACGAGGCAGGGCGCGGGACAATTTATTTGAATTTTGCTGATTTCAGCCGTGCCTTTCCAGGTTCTTTTGTGCGCTTCAAAAGTATATTCTATGACATGCTCTTTTATACTATTTTCTTGTGCATTAGCTTCACTATTATTTTGCTTTATGTAACTGTATTGTATTGTGACCTTTGTGGTTTTCCACAGTGGATGGGCAACGAATTTTTTGATTCGCCGCCAGCGTTCTTTGCGAGGATTATTGTCGGCATTTCCAATGGTTTCGACGCGCATCATGCGATGGAAGTTGTTGTCCATTGCAGCGAATTTTTCGGAAATCTTTTGCCAAATACCATCTTTGGGATAGGCCAGAACGTGATCCAGGGATTTGCAGAGTTGAGCTGCGGTGGGGGGACGTTTGTCGATGTCTGCCGACAGCATCGAAGCGAGCAGGGCGGCCATGTTTGGGGACGCATCGGGCGCTTTTTCGCGCAAAATGGCGGGAATGTCGATTTGGTAAACCTGTGCAGATATTTCGCCTGGGAATATGCCTGTGAGCATGTGGAGCATCGTCGCGCCGAGTGCGTAGAAATCG
>OCTW011532101.1_pt1 | contig 15741 bp, 12 predicted proteins | sample 1539671 | NCBI WGS metagenome assembly OCTW01 (sample SAMN02144230, study PRJEB22623) | gut metagenome | biome: sheep rumen | host: Ovis aries | place: New Zealand
GCGGCCGTCGTGGGCGTCATCGTGTACGCAAACGCCCTCATAAGGCTGCTCGTCGGCTAGGCATGGCATAAGAAACGAAACCGGTGCCCAGAGAGGTGCCGTAGGCGGCCGCCGCGTGCGGCCATAGACGCAAACACACGATCACCCAAGGGGGGTGCGCTCCATGGAAAAGGACGCAAAGGACGCAAAGGGCGAGAAGGGCGAGGTGCCGTTCAGGAGCGGCTTCGTCGCGCTGGTGGGAAGGCCGTCCGTCGGGAAGTCGACGCTTCTGAACGCGGCGGTGGGCGGCAAGCTCGCCATCACGAGTCCCGTCGCGCAGACGACGCGCAGGCGCATGCGGGCCGTCGTGAACACGCCGAGCTCGCAGCTGGTGATCGTGGACACGCCGGGCCTTCACAAGCCGAAGGACGCCCTGGGCAAGGAGCTGAACAAGGTCGCGCTCGGCGAGCTGGGCGACGTGGACGTGGTGGCGTTTCTCGTCGACGCGACGAAGCCCGTCGGCAGGGGGGACGAGTGGGTCGCGAAGCACGTGGCGGCTTCGAGGGCGCCGTTCAAGCTGCTCGTGATCACGAAGGCTGACCTCGCGAGGCCCGACCAGGTGAAGGCGCAGCTCGACGCGGCGTCCGCGCTCGCGAAGTTCGACGACGCCATGGTCATCTCCGCAAAGGAGGGCTTCAACGTCGACTCGTTTGTGAGCCTGGTGGGCGAGCACCTGCCCGAGGGACCGCGGTGGTTCCCGGAGGACATGGACTGCGACGCGACGGACGAGGAGCTCGTGGCGGAGTTCGTGCGCGAGAAGGTGCTGAACAACCTGCGGCAGGAGGTCCCGCACTCCGTGGGCGTCATCTGCGACGACATCGACTGGCGCAAGGACGGCCTCGCCTCGATCCGCGCGACCATCATCGTGGAGCGCGAGGGTCAGAAGGGCATCGTGATCGGCAAGGGCGGCCAGATGATCAAGCGCATCGGCACCCAGGCGCGCCGCGACGTGGAGCGGCTGTTCGACACGAAGGTGTTCCTGGACCTGCAGGTGCGCGTGCAGCCGCAGTGGCGCCGCGACCAGAACGAGATCCGCCGCCTGGGCTACGACTACGAGGAGTAGCGTCCCGTGGCGGGAAGGAGGAGCGTCCGCACCAGGGCGATCGTGATCGACAGGAGGACCCGCCTGAAGGAGCAGGACCTGATCCTGACGCTCCTTACGCAGGACGGCCAGCGCGCGGACGTGATCGCGAAGGGCGGCCTGAAGCCGGGCGGGCGACTGGCCGCGCGCGTGGAGCTCTTTAGCGAGACGGACTTCCTCATCGCAAGCGGGCGCAGCCTCGGCATCATCACGGAGGCCGCGACGTCGAACCCTCACGCGGGGCTGCGTGGCGACATGGCGCGCGTGAGCGCGGCGTCGTGCGTGTGCGAGGTGGCGCGCCTCACGTGCTTCGAGGACATGCCCGACCCGTACCTGTTCGCGATATGCTCGCGCGCGCTCACGGCGTGCGAGCAGGCGCCGGACCAGGAGCGCCTCGACCTCGTCGTCGCGGCGTACACGTTCAAGGTCACGGCGCACGGGGGCTGGAGGCCGGAGCTTAGGCGTTGCACGCTCTGTGGCGACGAGGACGTCGCGTTCTTCTCGCCCCGCGCCGGAGGCATGCTGTGCGCGAGCTGCGCGAAGGACGTCGCCGGCGCCGTGCCCATGGGGCCTTCCGGCCGCGACCGCCTGCAGGCGCTCATCAAGTCCACGTTCGACGACATCCTGCAGATGGAGCTTGGCGTCGACGTCACGACGGAGCTCGTCTCGCTCGCACACGTGTGGGCGGCCACGCACCTGGACGCCCGCCTGCGCGCGTTCGAGTTCATGCTGAGCCTGTAGGGTCGCGCCTTGACGCCCCGCCCTCTACGTATGCCGTGACCGTCCGAGTTGTGTTGCAGTTGTGTTCCAAATGCGGTGATTGCGCACGGGGCGAGAAAAACGCTGGTGCCGCGGCTGTGACAGCGCCTTACGTGATACTATCAATCAGTCCGTACCCCCTACTTGGTGGCCCGCCCAATGCCAGACGGCCAACCCAGTTCGGGGCGTATCTATGTGAAAGGGGTTTTACCATGGCAGTCAGCAAGGAGCGCAAGGCCGAGCTCATCAAGCAGTACGGCAAGGACGAGCACGACTCCGGTTCCGCGCAGGTGCAGGTCGCGCTTCTGACCGAGCGCATCAAGGGCCTGACCGAGCACGTCAAGTTCCACAAGCACGACCACCACACCCGTCGTGGCCTGCTGATGCTCGTTGGTCAGCGTCGTCGCCTCCTGTCCTACATCAAGAAGCAGGACATCGAGGAGTACCGTCGCCTCATCAAGAGCCTCGGCATTCGCGACAACATCCAGTAACAAGGTGTTAAGAGGAGGGCGCCGGCATGGCGCTCTCTTTGTTTGTCGGCCCGCCTGCAAAGGGGCAGGCGGAGATAAGAGGAAAAGTAATGGCAAAGGTTACGCACGAGTTCGACCTCTACGGAAAGCACTACAAGCTGGAGACGGGCGAGCTCGCAAAGCAGGCGACGGGCGAGTGCCTGGTGTCCTGCGGCGACTCCACCGTCAATGTGACGGTCGTCGTCTCGAAGGAGCGCAAGAACTACGACTTCTTCCCCCTGACGGTGGACTACATCGAGAAGATGTACGCCGTCGGCCGCATCCCCGGCGGCTACCTGAAGCGCGAGGCGCGTCCGAGCGAGAAGGCCACCCTCACGGCCCGCATGATCGACCGCCCCATCCGCCCGTCCTTCCCCGACGGCTTCAGGAACGAGGTCCAGATCGTCGCGATGCCGCTCGTCGCGGACCAGGTGAACTCCGTCGACACCATCTGCATCATGGGCGCCTCCGCGGCGCTGACCGTGGGCGGCGTGCCGTTCGAGGGCCCGCTTGCCGGCGTGCGCATCGGCCGTGACGTCGAGACCGGCGAGTTCCTCGTGAACCCGACGTACGAGGAGCGCGACAACTCCGACCTCGACCTCGAGCTCGGCGGATCCGCCACGTTCATCTCCATGCTCGAGGCGGGCGCGAAGGAGATCTCCGAGGAGGACATGCTCGCGGCCATGGCGTTTGGCCAGGAGGCCATCGCGGCGTTCTGCGAGGAGGAGAAGAAGTTCTTCCAGAAGTGCATCGAGGTCAACGGCCCGTTCCCCGTGCGCGAGTACGAGCTGGACGAGCCCATCCCCGAGGTGCACGAGCGCGTGTTCGCGCACTTCGACGAGATGTCCGCCGCCCTGAAGGACGCGGACAAGCAGTCCCGCATGGGCAAGGTCGAGGACCTCAAGGAGGCCATCAGGGCCGAGTTCACCGAGGACGAGCAGCTCGAGTGGGACCGCGCGATCCCCGTGGAGCTGAAGAGCCTCGAGAAGCACGCCATGCGCAAGATGGTCGTCGAGACCGGCGAGCGCGTCGACGGCCGCACCGCGACCGAGGTCCGTCCGCTCATGGTGAAGCCGGACTACCTGCCGCTGGTGCACGGCTCCGGCCTGTTCCAGCGCGGTCAGACCCAGGTGCTCTCCGTCTGCACCCTCGGCATGCTGAACGAGTGGCAGCGCCTTGACACCATCGAGCCGGTCGACGGCAAGCGCTACATCCACCACTACAACTTCCCGCCGTTCTGCACCGGCGAGACCGGCCGCATGGGCAGCCCGAAGCGCCGCGAGATCGGCCATGGCAACCTGGCCGAGCGTGCTCTTCTCCCCGTGATCCCCTCCGAGGAGGAGTTCCCGTACACCATCCGCGTCGTGTCCGAGGTCATGGAGTCGAACGGCTCGTCCTCGATGGCTTCGACCTGCGGCTCCACGCTCGCCCTCATGGACGCGGGCGTGCCCATCAAGCGCCCGGTCTCCGGCGTCGCCATGGGCCTCATCCAGGAGGAGGGCAAGACCGTCGTCCTGACCGACATCCAGGGCATCGAGGACTTCCTCGGCGACATGGACTTCAAGGTCACCGGCACCACCAAGGGCATCACGGCCATGCAGATGGACAACAAGGCAACCGGCCTCACGCCCGAGATCCTGAAGCAGGCGCTCCAGCAGGCGCACGAGGGCCGCATGTTCATCCTCGACGCGATGCTCGAGCAGATCCCCGCGCCGCGCGCCCACACCAAGGAGACCGCGCCGCAGATCATCAGCCTCAACATCCCGACGGACAAGATCCGCGACGTCATCGGCTCCGGCGGCAAGGTCATCCGCGGCATCCAGGACGACACGGGCGCCACGATCGACATCCAGGAGGACGGTTCCGTCTTCATCGCGGGCACGAACGGTGCCGGCGAGGAGGCCGCGGAGCGCATCAAGGCCATCGTGAAGGTTCCCGAGGTGGGCGAGGAGTACACCGGCCGCGTCGTGAACATCCAGCCGTTCGGCGCGTTCGTCGAGCTGCTGCCCGGCAAGGACGGCCTGCTGCACATCAGCCGCGTCGCGAAGGGCCGCGTCGACAAGGTCGAGGACGTGCTCAACGTGGGCGACGAGGTCAGGGTAAAGGTCATCGAGGTGGACGAGAAGGGCAAGATCAGCCTCGACCGCCTTGACAAACCCGAGGCTCCCGCAGGCGCGGAGCGCAAGGGCGAGAAGCGCGAGGGCGACCACCGTCGTCGCCGCCACGTGGGCGACAAGGGCGGAAGCGGCGAGCAGCGCCAGCCCAGGCGCCACCACGAGGGCTAGGCTCGACGAGAGGCACTACGCATGAAGCGAGCGGGGAGTCCCGGTTGGGACTCCCCGCTCTTCTCGTATGGAAAGACTGAATTGCACCCTTATGAATAGTCACGTTGTGGACGGAGGGTGCTTGTGTTTTTCGAATCCACACCTGCATCACTAAAGATAAGGGCGGGCACACTACAATAGATGTTTGCGAAATGTCCGACAGCACGATGCTGCCGAAAAGATATTTGAGATACAAACCTGTCGAAAGGACAAACCTGACAATGGCGAAAAAGCAGACGCCGCTGAGGATCATCCCGCTGGGAGGCCTCGACGGCATTGGCAAGAACATGACCGCGTTCGAGTACGGAAACGACATGGTGCTCGTGGACGCGGGCCTGATGTTTCCCGATGACGAGCAGCCCGGCATCGACCTGGTGCTGCCCGACTACTCCTACGTGCTCGAGAACGAGGAGAAGCTCCGCGGCATCATCATCACGCACGGCCACGAGGACCACACGGGCGCACTGCCGTACCTGCTGATGGACCTGGGGCGCAAGGTGCCCATCTACTCGTCCAAGCTCACGCTGGGCATGATCGAGGCAAAGCTGCAGGAGTTCAAGCTGAACTCGCCCAAGTTCCGCGAGGTCAAGAACGGAACCCACATCAACCTGGGCGTCTTCAGCATCGACTTCTTCAGCATGACGCACTCCATCCCGGCGGCGCTCGGCGTGTACATGAGGACGCCGGCGGGGTCCGTGCTCCACACGGGCGACTTCAAGCTGGACCAGACGCCCATCGACGGCGTCACGCCCAACTATCAGGCGATCTGCAGGTACGGAACGCTGGGCATCGACCTTCTGATGTCAGACTCAACCAACGCGACGAGGCCGGGTTTCACCCAGTCCGAGGCCGCGGTGGGTCCGCAGCTGCGTCACATCATCAAGAACGCGACGGGCAGGGTGTTCGTGGCGTCGTTCTCCAGCCACATCCACAGGCTGCAGCAGGTGTGCGACGCCGCCACGGCCGTTGGCCGCAAGGTGGTCGTGACCGGCCGCTCCATGGTCAACAACACGAAGATCGCGCGCGAGCTGGGCTACCTCAAGATCTCGCAGGAGGACATAATCGACGCGTACGACGTGAAGGACATCCCGGACGACAAGATCGTCGTGCTGTGCACCGGTAGCCAGGGCGAGCCCCTGAGCGCGCTTGGCCGCATGGCCGCAGGCGAGCACAAGTCGTTCACCATCACGTCCGACGACACCGTCATCATCAGCGCGACGCCCGTCCCCGGAAACGAGAAGAGCGTCCAGTCCATCATCAACTCGCTCTCCAAGATCGGCTGCACCGTGTACGACAGGTCCAACACCTTGGTGCACGTGTCCGGGCACGCGAGCCAGGAGGAGCTCAAGCTCATGCTCGCGATGACGAAGCCGCGCAACTTCATGCCGGTGCACGGAGAGGCCGTCCACCTGCGCGCCCACGCGAAGCTGGGCCTGAAGATGGGCATCAAGCCGGACCACATCTTCATCGCGGACAACGGCGACACGCTCGAGATGCGCAACGGCAAGGTCACGTGGGGCGACCCGGTGGAGTCCGGCGTCGTGTACGTGGACGGCCTCTCCATCACGGACGCGGACCCCATCGTGTTCCGCGACCGCCAGAAGCTCGCGAGCGACGGCATCGTGACGTGCGTCGTCACGTTCGCGCCGCGCAGCAAGAAGGTGGGCGACGTCGAGATCGCGTGCAGGGGTGTGTCGTTCAGCAGCGACGAGCAGCTCATCTCCGAGGCGCAGGACGTCGTGCGCGAACACGTCTCCGTGACGGCCGGCAAGGACGGCACGAGCGTCGACATGCTCAGGAAGAACGCCCGCAACAGCCTCTCCAACTTCCTCTGGAGCAAGACCCACACGCGACCCATGGTCATCCCGGTCGTGATGGAGGTTTAGATGCCCTCTAAACGCAGCTCAAACGCACAACAGAAGAGAAGGGCAAAGGGCTCGGGCTCGGCTGGACGCGGCAGGGCCCAGCGCGAGTCCCTGGCGCCGGCGCGCGGCACGGCGGCGAACGACATCCTCGGCGTGGCGCTCATCGTCGTGTCCGTCGTCATGTTCCTCTCGCTCGTGACCCCCACGAGCGCGCCCGTAACGCACGCCCTGGGGGAGTTTCTGACCCTGTGCTTCGGCATGGGGGCGTTCCTGTGCCCCGTGGCGCTCATCGTTTTCTCGTCCACGTTCTTCGTGGAGCGCGAGGGATCTGCGGGCACGCGCGTGGCCGTTGGCCTTGCGCTCGTGGTCGCGGCGATCCTGGGCATCCTGAGCATCAACGTGCCCGGGGCCGAGGCGAACCCCGACGCCGTGCTCGTGGCGCAGGTCGCGGCGTCGCGCGGAGGCTACGTTGGCGGCGCCATCGCGTGGTGCCTGCTGAAGTCCGTGGGCATGACGGTGGGAAACGTCGTGCTCGTGGGCGTGATAGCGGCCGGCGCGATCGTGTGCGGGTTCTCGCTCTCCGGCGCCGTCCAGAGGCTGCGCGAGCGCTACCAGGCGTTCGAGGCACGTCACGAGGCGGCGCGCCAGCAGCGCATGGCTGGCCAGGCCGGCGCGTTCGACGCCTATGACGAGACGCTCGACATGGCGCAGGACCCGTTTGCCGAAGGGGCCGACGCGGGCATGGCGCCCATCGCGGAGCGCCGCACCACGGTGTTCAGGCGGAACCAGGCCTCTGCGGAAAATAGCGCGAAGGCCACGGACGACGAGCCGGAACAGAAGACGACCGTGCTTTCCAGCGCGAAGACCAAGATCTTGGAGCGCAAGCGCAAGAAGCACCCGCCCATCGACGAGGACGAGGCCGTGCCCGCAGGTACCGTGGCCGCGAACGCCGCGGATGGCACCAGCGCCGCTGCGTCCGCGACCGACGCGGCGACGCCCGCCGTGACGGCGCCGCTGCCGGTGGTGCCGGGCGCGAAGTCCTCCACGCAGCCGGCCGTGCCGGACTTCCTGCGCGACGCGAAGGGCTCGGGCATAGGCCGCCAGGGCTCCTCTGACAGCGCGCGCAAGGCGCCGGGCGAGAAGAGCCAGGCGTCACGGTCGAGGAAGGCCTCCGCGGCTAAGGCGGCGTCCGTGCAGACGGCCATGCCCATCGTGCCGGAGGGCGAGTCCTTCTCGCCCAAGGGCGCCGTGGCCGCGGCACCAAAGGGCGTGAAGCGCCCCGGCGACGGCGTCGAGGACTACGAGCTGCCGCCGTTCTCCATGCTGAGCTCCAACCCCAACAGCGCGAACTCCGCCTCGAGCAAGGAGGAGCTGGACGAGACGAAGGAGCGCCTGCAGGGGACGCTGCACGAGTTTGGCCTCTCGAGCCGCGTCGTGGACTACGTGTCCGGCCCGCTCGTCACGACGTTCCGCATCGAGATGGGCGAGGGCGAGCGCGTCAGCAAGATCAAGAACCTGGAGGACGACATCGCCCTCACGCTCGCGGCCGAGAAGGTGCGCATCTTCGCGCCGATCCGCGGCACGTCGTACGTGGGCATCGAGATCCCCAACAGCCGACGCGCCAACGTGCACCTGGGGGACGTCCTACCGTACGCAACGGGCGGCCCGCTGGAGGTGGCCATCGGCCGCGACTCCGCGGGAAAGCCCGTCGTTGCGGACATCGCGAAGATGCCGCACATGCTGGTGGCCGGCACCACGGGCTCGGGCAAGTCCGTCATGATCAACTCCATGGTGATGTCGCTTCTGATGCGCTCCACCCCCAAGCAGGTGAGACTCATCATGATCGATCCAAAGCGCGTGGAGTTCAGCTGCTACAACGGCCTGCCGCACCTGTACGTGCCCGTCGTGACGGACCCCCGCCAGGCGGCGAGCGCGCTGCAGTGGGCCGTGAGCGAGATGGAGCGCCGCCTGAAGGTGTTCGAGCGCGCCGGCGCCAGGAACATCAAGGTGTACAACCAGATGTGCACGACGGGCAAGCTGTCCGAGATGGACAACCCGCCCGAGCCCATGCCGTACATCGTCGTGGTGATCGACGAGCTGTCCGACCTCATGATGACGGCCGGTAAGGACGTCGAGGCGTCCATCGTACGCATCGCGCAGCTCGCGCGCGCCGCGGGTATCCACCTGGTCATCGCGACGCAGCGACCGTCCGCAAACGTCGTGACGGGCCTCATCAAGTCGAACATCGACAGCCGCGTCGCGCTGAAGGTGTCCTCTGGCATCGACTCGCGCGTCATTCTGGACGAGACGGGCGCGGAGCGCCTGCTTGGTAACGGCGACATGCTGTTCAAGGACCGCGGGCTCGCGCCGCGAAGGGTGCTGGGCTGCTACACCTCCGACGACGAGATCGAGTCCGTGGTGAGCTTCATCCGCGACCAGGCGGAGCCGGACTACCACAACGAGATCCTCTCGCAGGTGGTGCCGGGCCAGCCGAGCGCGGGCGGCGGCGCGGACGTCGCGGAGGACGACGACCCGCTCGTGTGGGAGGCCGCGCAGATTGTTGTGGACTCTCAGCTGGGTTCGACCTCCGGGCTGCAGCGGCGGCTCAAGGTGGGCTACGCTAGGGCCGGCAGGATCATGGACATGCTCGAGGCGAAGGGGGTCGTGGGACCGCCGGAGGGCTCGAAGCCGCGCGAGGTGCTGCTGGACAAGGACGGGCTTGAGGAGCTCAGGGCCGCCGAGGCAAAGTACAGGGAGGTGTAGCGCATGGCACGTCCACGCTTTAGCGAGATGCTCGTCAACAGGAGGCGCCAGCTCGGCCTTTCGGTCAAGCAGGCCTCGAGCGTGCTGCGCCTCAAGGAGGAGGTGCTCATCGCCTTTGAGGAGGGCGACTTCGAGGCGATGCCCAAGAGCGGCTACGCACAGGGCATGCTGTCCTCCTACGCACGCTACCTCGGCATGAACAGCCGCGAGGTCATCAATCAGTTCACGAGCGACCTGCGCGAGTGGGAGCGCCAGGCCGCGAGCGGCAGGGCGAGAAGAACGAGGGCCTCCAGGCGCGACGAGCCCGTGTACGAGCTTCCAGGCGACGTCGCGAGCCGCCGCGCGAGCTACCAGGGCTCGAAGGGCCTGCTTCCCACGTCCGGCGGCTTTGCGGGCGACCTCACCACGTACTCCACCGTGTCGAGCCCGCGCCCGAAGAACTCGCGCCCGAGCCCACTGGTGAACTATCGCCAGAGCATGCAGAGCGCGTCGGACGGCGCTGGCTATGGCCAGGGCTATCAGCAGGGCGGCTACGGCCAGCCCGACGGGGGCTACGGCCGCGCGAACGGCTATGCCGGCGCGGCGCAGGGAGGCTTCGGCCGCGGCTACGACGAGGACAGGCGCTACACGGGCAGGGACGTCCCCGCGCGCAGCGGAAGGCGCCGCACCCAGCAGCAGGGCAGGTACCGCCGCCAGCCCGACGAGTACGGCAACGCCGCCCGCTACACGGGCCGCGAGGGCAGGGCCGAGCGCGCCGCGCGCGACAGCGTCATGACGCAGGACGTTTCCGGGCAGTACGTCGACGACCTGCGCTACGACGACGCGCGTCCTTACGAGGCCGCGTCCACCCGCTCCGGCCGCCAGTCGTCGCGCAACATCGCGAACATGCAGCGGCCCAACGTGCGCCGCCGCCCGCCGCAGCGCGGACGCGGCTCTCGCCAGCAGCGTGACAGCCGGCGCCGGGCCCCACGGCACGGCGGAGTCCTCGGCGTCGTGGAGGCGTTCTTCTCGGATGGCCGCCGCGCGGCGGCGTTTGCGCTCGTCGTCGCTGCCCTCATCATCACGGTCGTCATCATATCGTCCGTGAGCTCGTGCGTCAGGAACCAGGGCGCCACAACCGAGAAGACCGTGGCCGTCTCGACCTCGAGCTCCTCGGAGAGCAAGAAGAAGAGCTCCTCCAAGACGTCGACCGAGAAGAAGGAGGCGGAGGAGGCCGCAGCCGCAGCCGCCGCCGAGAAGAAGGCGAAGGCCGAGAAGGAGGCCAACACCGAGACGAAGGTCACGGTGTCCGTGGCCGACGGCGAGGTATCGTGGGTCGAGATCGAGGTGGACGGCAAGAGCGACGTGGCCGAGCAGGTGACCGGGCCGTGGAAGAAGACGTACACGGTGACGGACTCCATCACCATCCAGGTGAGCAACCCCACTGCCGTCTCCGTCAAGAAGAACGGCAAGAAGCAGAAGTTCGACTCGAAGACCGCGGGCGTTGGGTCGATCACGATCCAGGGCACGAAGGTCACCAAGACGGACGACAGCTCCAGCTCGAGCGACGCGACGTCCACGGACGGCCAGACGACGGACTCGGCAACGGGGACGACGGATGCGACGTCCACGGACGGGCAGTCGACGGACGCGACAAACGGTACGACTACGAACGCCGGGACGACGTCCACGCAGTCGACAGGGACCACGACGACCCAGACGTCCGGAACCGTAACGACCCAGAACGGCCAGACAAGCCAGACAGGCCAGACCACGAACAACGGGTAGTTTCTAGTTTTACCAAGCGGGCGGGCCGCGAAGCCGCGGCGCCGCGCCCGAGCCAGAAGGGAGATGAGGCATGGCCAAGGAATCAAGCTTCGACGTGGTGTCGAGCGTTGACATGCAAGAGGTGGACAACGCGTACCAGCAGGCCGCGCGCGAGCTCACGCAGCGCTACGACCTCAAGCAGAGCAATGCCACTATAGAGTTCTCGCGCAAGGACGAGACGTTCACCGTCACGGCGCCGTCGGAGTTCGTGGCGGGGCAGGTCGTGGACGTGCTGAACGGCAAGCTCGTGAAGCGCGGCATCGAGCTGGGCGCCCTCAAGTGGGGAGAGCTCGAGCCTGCGACGGGTGCCGCCGTCAGGCGCCGCGCACAGCTCGTGCAGGGAATCGACAAGGACACCGCCAAGAGAATCTCGAAGGACATCCGAGACCTCAAGCTCAAGTGCAAGGCGACGGTCGAGGGCGACAAGCTCCGCGTGAGCTCCGCCTCGCGCGACACCCTGCAGCAGGTCATCGCCGCTCTAAAGGAAAGGGACTATGGACAGCCTCTCCAGTTCACCAACTACCGCTAGCCCGCAGCGCTGCCTCTACGTCACGCTTGGCTGCGCGAAGAACGAGGTCGACACGGACCGCATGCGGTCGCTTCTGATCGACGCGGGCTACGGCGTCGCGGACGACGTCGACTCCGCGGACGTCGTCCTCATCAACACGTGCTCGTTCTTGGCGTCTGCCACGTCCGAGTCCATCGACACCACGCTGGACCTTGCGGACGAGGTCAGCGCCGGCGTCCGCAAGAAGCCGATTGTCATGTGCGGCTGCGTCCCCTCGCGCTACGGCGACGACCTGGACGAGCAGCTGCCCGAGGTCGCCGCGTTCGTGAAGGCGGACGAGGAGGACGGCATCGTGGCCGTCGTCGACTCCGTACTGGGCAACGCCGGGCGAGAAGGGCGCGCGGACCTCACCGGCACGCACCGCACCATCGAGGGCACGAGCGCGTTCGTGAAGATCAGCGAGGGCTGCGACCGCTTCTGCGCATTCTGCGCGATTCCCTACATCAGGGGCCGCTACAAGTCGCGAGAAGAGCAGGAGATCCTGGACGAGGTGTCCTCGCTCATGGAGGGCGGCGTCCGCGAGATTGTGCTCATTGGCCAGGACACCGGCATCTGGGGCTCTGACTTTAGCGATGGGCGCAACCTCGCCTACCTGCTCCGCAGGGTTGCGGAGGTCGTGAGGCCGTACGACGGTTGGGTCCGCGTGCTGTACCTGCAGCCCGAGGGCATGACGGACGAGCTCGTGAGCGTCATTCGCGACGTCCCGGAGGTGCTGCCGTACATCGACATCCCCATACAGCACTGCTGCGAGCGCGTGTTGAAGAGCATGGGTCGCTCTGGTTCCGAGGAGCAGCTGCGCCAGCTGTTCGCTCGCCTTCGCAGCGAGATTCCCGGCATGGTGCTAAGGACCACGGGGCTCGTCGGCTTCCCGGGGGAGACGGAAGAGGAGTTCGAGGCTCTTCTCGACTTCTTCAGGGAGCAGGAGTTCGACTACATGAGCGTCTTCCCGTACTCGAGGGAGGATGGCACGAAGGCCGCCAACATGGAGAGCCAGGTGCCCGAGGACGTCAAGATGGACCGCGCGCAGCGTCTGCTCGACGTTGCGGAGGAGCTTGGCTTCAGTGCGACGGCGAAGCACGTGGGAGAGCGGGTCAAGGTCATCATCGACGGCGTGGACGATTCGGACGATGGTGTGGAGCTCATTGGGCACACCTGGTTCCAGGCCCCCGACTGCGACGGTGCGGTTCACATCGAGTCGGGAGAGGCGACGGTCGGTGACGTCGTAACGGTCGACCTCGTGGATTCGTTCTGCTACGAGTTGGTCGGCGAGATTGTGGATGGAGAGTAGCCTGATGGCAGAAAAAAAGAGCAGCATTTGGACCCCGGCGAACATAGTCACGTCCATTCGAGTCGTGTTTGTGCCGATTTGGCTGGTAGCGGCCGAGATCTGTGGTTCCGGCGAAGGTAAGGCGTTCTCTGGAGCGGCGCTTTTCGTGGCGCTCTTCTACATGGTGCTTTCCCTTACGGACAAGCTTGACGGTTATCTTGCGCGCAGCCGCAACGAGGTGACGACGTTCGGGAAGTTCCTCGACCCGATTGCCGACAAGCTCGTCGTCATCGTATCGCTGTGCTTCCTGCTGGAGCAGGGCGCGGTTTCCGCGTGGGTGCTTCTCATCATTGTCGCGAGGGAGTTTCTGGTGTCTGGCCTGCGCATGGTCGTTGCCTCCGAGGGCACCGTCATCGCGGCGAGCAACCTCGGCAAGTGGAAGACCGCAACTACGATGGTCTCCATCTCGGGCCTGCTGCTCGTCCGTGCGCTTCCCGTTGGACCCCTGTACACCGTCCTTCTGGGGATTTCGAACGTTCTTCTCATCATCGCGGTCGTGCTGACGGCATGGTCTGGCATCGACTACTTCATGAAGTCTTGGCGCTACATCGCAGACGCCGACTAATATTCTGCATTGCGTGTTAAATAGCATTATCTGGTTTCGTTAATTGGGGACTCGGCACCACCGGGTCCCTTTGCTTTCACATGAGAATCGCAAGCTAAAGAGTTCGACAAGACGCGTGAGAAGTATCTGCGAGTGCGCTGCGCTAACATGGGGTATCAACGTTGACATAGAACGGATGTTCGTATAAGATTTCGACTGATGAAAGAGAAGGGGAGGGTTATGGCCAAGAGCAAGGGTTCTGTGCGCGAGGTGCACGAGAAGACGTACGGAGAAGAACGCGAGAAGATGATTGACGCGACCACGTCGGAAATCATCAAGAAGTTTGGCAAGGGCTCCATCATGAGGTACGGAGATGATGGCCCTGACCTCGAGATCGAGGCCATCCCGACAGGCTCGCTCGCGCTGGACGCAGCGCTCGGCATAGGTGGTGTGCCAAGAGGCAGAATCATAGAGATCTATGGCCCCGAGTCCTCGGGTAAGACGACCCTCTCGCTCGAGATTCTGGCAGAGGCCCAGGCGATGGGCGGCGTCGTCGCGTTCATCGACGCGGAGCATGCCCTCGACCCGGGTTATGCCGCGAGAATCGGCGTCGACATCGACGAGGTCCTGATTTCCCAGCCCGACACGGGAGAGCAGGCGCTCGAGATCTGCGACATGCTCGTTCGATCCGGCGCGATCGACGTGGTCGTCGTGGACTCCGTTGCGGCTCTCGTCCCACGTGCGGAGATCGAGGGAGAGATCGGTGACACCACGGTGGGACTGCAGGCGCGACTCATGAGCCAGGCGCTTCGTAAGCTCGCGGGGTCCCTCGCGAAGTCCAAGACCACCTGCATCTTCATCAACCAGCTGCGCGAGAAGATCGGCGTCATGTTTGGCAACCCAGAGACCACGCCCGGCGGCCGTGCCCTCAAGTTCTTCTCCTCGGTACGCATGGACATCCGCAGGATCGACTCCATCAAGAAGAACGGCGACGTCATCGGAAACCGCGTCAGGGTGAAGGTTGTCAAGAACAAGGTGGCGCCACCATTCAAGCAGGCGGAGTTCGACATCATGTACGGTACGGGCATTTCAAAGGAAGGCTCTATTCTGGATATGGCCGTCGACTACGGCGTCGTGGACAAGAGCGGCTCGTGGTTCACGTATGAGACGGAGCGCCTTGGCCAGGGACGCGAGGCGGCAAAGGAGTTCCTTGCCGAGAACCCCGACCTCAGGGACGAGATCGATCAGAAGGTGCGCGTTGCTTGCGGCCTTGAGCTCGGTGACGAAAGGGTTGGAGAACCCGTTCCCAAGCCTGCCGACGGCGAGGGTAAGGACGCGTAGGGATGGAGTCCTGGGAGCTCAACCTCCCGAAGCGGGGCGAGGCTCGGCTCGGCGCGCGAAAGCCGCGTGCCGAGCTCGTCCTTTCCGAGGAGGGCTCGGAGCGAAAGCTGTCGATTCCCGTCAGCGTCGCGAAGCGTCTGAAGGGAATTTCCGAGGAGAGACCGTGGGTGGCAGACAGCGCACGTTCGCTCATGGAAGTGGAGCGCGACCTTGAGAAGAGGTGCTGCTCCGAGCGAGCGGAGGCGCTGCTGAACAGGAGGGACTACTCGACCGCCGAGATGAGGTCGAAGCTTCTCGACGACGGGTTCTATGGCCCGGTCATCGACGAGTACCTTAGACGTGCAAGCGAAGTCGGGCTGCTTGATGACACGAGATACGCAGACGCCTTCATACGCTCGAAGGTGGCATCCGGATGGGGCGAGCGAAAGGTCTCCGCCGCCCTGAGGGCCAGGGGAATCGATGCGAGCACCCTCGACGGCTGGCCATACGAGTACTTCGACGAGGGCACCGAGTTCGAGCGCGCCTTCGAGATTGCTTCTAGGAAGTCATTCTCCGAGCGGAACAGGTTCTCGAAAGTGGTTCGCTTCGTGATGGGCAGGGGATTCTCGGGTACTGTGGCCTACGATGTGGCACACAGAATCTGCGACGACGCGGAATGAGGCTGCATTTGCAGTAATTATGTTGCCAGAAGATCAACGCTTCCTGTAAGCGGAAGGCCAGATTGACAGTCAGCCCGAATAAACTTACGATAATTGTGCCGTTTGAGTATTTTCTCGTCTGCTGTTATGGCAGCTGACGTTCATTAGTTGATATCT
>OCTW013367442.1_pt1 | contig 15731 bp, 13 predicted proteins | sample 1539671 | NCBI WGS metagenome assembly OCTW01 (sample SAMN02144230, study PRJEB22623) | gut metagenome | biome: sheep rumen | host: Ovis aries | place: New Zealand
TGGAATATGCTCTACGAGTATTCAGACATTCAGCATCGTTTCGCCAACAAGCAGTCTTAATCCTTATTCTAATGGAATATGCTCTACGAGGAACAGAAAGAAAAGAAATGTGCGACCTAATCTCATGTCTTAATCCTTATTCTAATGGAATATGCTCTACGAGGGTGCAACGAGTGTAAGAAACTTCCAAGTAACAAATTAGTCTTAATCCTTATTCTAATGGAATATGCACTACGAGGTTGGTGAGGATTGGATTAAACTGCTGACTGGTGCGTCTTAATCCTTATTCTAATGGAATATAATCTACGAGTGGCTTTATCGCTATGCTGCGCGAGGCATTTATGAAGTCTTGATCCTTATTCTAATGGAATATACTCTACGAGCGTGTTCCAGAACAACGTGACTTTCAAGGTCACAGGGTCTTAATCCTTATTCTAATGGAATATACTCTACGAGTTTATTGAAATGGTAACGGTTGTCAACGGTCAGACGTCTTAATCCTTATTCTAATGGAATATACTCTATGAGCAACTATGAAGATTATTAATGTTGTTGCTTTCGATGAGTCTTAATCCTTATTCTAATGGAATATGCTCTACGAGTAGACAATGATGATGCTATTGACCTCTGCGATTACAAGTCTTAATCCTTATTCTAATGGAATATGCTCTTTGAGGTTGAGCAGAAGCCCGCTGATAAGGTTGAGCCAAAGTTGTCTTAATCCTTATTCTAATGGAATATACTCTATAAGATATTAAAGTTACACGAACTAAATTTGTTGTGATTATGGTCTTAATCCTTATTCTAATGGAATATACTCTATAAGTCCAAAATTCTTTTCATCCTCATTGTCAAGTATATAGACACTAATAACGTTATTTATATCAACAAACAACTCTGAAAAGCACCCTCTTTCTAAGAGGCTGCAAAGGTACAAATAAAAAACAACATGTCAAAGAGCAATTTTGTGATGATTGATTTCCTGTAACAACTTAATACTCTCGAAACTTCACGAATGAGAATTCTGACAGTTTTGTTCCATCAGGATTAAAGATTGTATTCCGCTCGGTGGTTGATGCAATACATTTAATGCCCAACTCCTTGAGACGAGTAACGACCATAAAGGTGAAGGTCATTTCACCCATAATGTGGACGGTGATATCCTTTGATTCTGCAAGAGAGACTATTCGTTGTACATAATCCAGAGCCAATTTTTCCAACTCATCATCAGAAGCATTTGGAGAAATTTGCGGAAAAGGTATGTCGAGAAGCTCCCCATAATTCTGAGAAGCCTCTCTTTGGCTGTTGTCCCAATATCGAGACGGGTGGTTACTAAAATTGACAAACATGGTAGATACTTATCTTGTACGTGCAAGAATTTTCAAAATAATCCGGCCTAGTTTTTCGATGTCATCTGGGGTAAGTATTCCTTCTTCTCCCATGGAAGCATGATTATACTTGTTCCTACACTCATTATGAAGCCACACAACATCCCAACGCATTAGTTTAATAAATTCTTGAACAGCAAAAGAAGAAATAGAAGATTGTACTATCTCAACTATTTCTGTTGAGCACTTTTCCCAATCTTTCTCTCGATAGTCACCCCATCGCAACAAGGCATTAGAAGCTCTACGTTCTTCAAAGACACGGTCGTCAGTGCCAAGACGCTGACAGAAATCGGTCGTTAAATTCTCATCAAGTATAGTTGCGGCCTGTTGATAGAGTTGATGGTCGTAGCACCACTTTGCCGCTTCATATCCGTTCTGTATGCTTTCGGGATTCATTGTATCGGTTGACTCAAAACGCTGTAACGAATCCTGAATTTTGTCGATAATTGGAGGTATCGGAGCAATAACCTGCTTAAAAACATCTGATACTTGTTCATAACAATTCATGACACGATTTGTCGTGGTACCGCTCAAAATGTTAGGACCTAAACACAGTTTCATGTCATCCAAGAAATCTTTTAGCGACTTTATATAGCCGTCAAGATGTTCTTCTGCCATCCTTTTGTCGATGTTTTTCTTTCCTCTTTCTCTCAGCAGTGGTATGAGTGCATTGTCCTCCTTCAGTTCTTGCAATTTCTCGATGTTCCCGTTCTGTATTAGATCGGCAGCAGCAAATGTCCAGTCTTGCAGCATAGTAAGTGGAAGAATATCCATCAGTGGAGCCTCGTTGGTGACAATATCTCGTGCTTCATAATTGCCATAAGAGATGTGTTTTACTTTGACTCCTTTGAGGAACTTGGCATAGTTACCAAGAACCAAGACCAGCATTGGAAGATAGCGAAAACTGTGAGTGAGATCGAAATACAGTTCGTCGTTCGGCTTAAGAGCGTTATAGACAGTATTAAAAATTGTCCACATCTCATCCTCGCTCTTTCCATCAGGAATTGAAATTGCTTCCATAGGACAAGGCAAATTCATATTCTGCAGAACTTGTTCTAATCCTAAATAGTCATCTTCCTCTCCTGTTATTTTATTCGTCCTCTTAGTTTGACTCCAATTGGTCTTCCTTGCTCCATCAGTCAGAAGGATGATGACGCGGTCAACGACATCGCCATCATTGTTTTTCGTCGTCCAATTGCTACGAACCTTCAGATATTCCAATGTAGCCTGTTGGATGAAACGAGTTTCGGTTGAGCAGAAACTGCCTTTAGTGTATTTACAGGCTTCATAATAGCCCGTTCCTAAAACTGATATAAATACTTTCCTTGCCATAGTCATGCGATTCCTAATTCTTTGCGCAGTTGGTCAATAATCTCTTTGCCTGCTACTTTTTCTAGTTCAGAGAGTTTGCTTTTCAGTTTCTTCATCTCAGTAGCATTCAACTTTTGGGCTTCACTGATAAAAACGCTTTGTTCTGATTTAGCAAAAGTGTGTCCATCAGACTTCAACCATTTTACTGTTGTTCCCACCAAATTGCCTGCTGAAGTTTTGCCTTTGATAACTTCGGATAGTGGTTGGCTGAATTTCTGTTGTGCATCTTTCTGCTCTTGCAGACGATACTCTGCGATAGATTTCGCATTCTGACATACAGCCTTCAACTGAGCAACCTCTTCCTTCTCAGGATACAAAACGGCAACTTTCTCCAAGTTGTCTATAGCATTATCCCAAAGTTCTGAACTCATATCCTGCTTTGCTTGGAGAATGAGTCGGTTATATTCTTCAGTCTTCTGCTTTTCCAACTCGACTGCTTGCCTTCGTGCTTGCTCGGCAGCAGCTTTCTGTTGTATATCAATTTCACGCAGTTTGACAGCATTCAGAATTTTAGTTTGCTGGTCTTCATGACGCTGTTGAAGAGCCTGTTCTCGCTTAGTTGCTTCATCTTGACTCAAAGCATTCAAACGTACAAATCCCATCAGTTGCAAACGATGATTGTATTCGGAAATCTTTCTTGATTTATACTTCTTCTTTCCTGCATGCCGTCCATCTGTCCACAGCTTTGTCTTGTCATAGTCATCATATTGCCAGTCACCAGTGATAGAATGGAAACCTACGCCTGCCGACATCTTCATCAGGCAGGAAGAACCATCTGAAGGAATCATTGACAGAAGTGACTCTATGCAACTAAGCACTTCATCAGATCTTTCTGCGTCGTACTTTTGGAAGAATGCCTGTTCTTTCTGCAAGTATGCTTTGGTAACATCATTGATGACTTGAAATAGACAATTAATTGGCTCATTCAATAATTTGCGTTTCTTACTGGCGTATGGCGACCTGGCATTCCCAAATTTCTCTAACAAGCTGAAAGCATTAACTGCCATCGAAATGTTGCCAAATCCTTTTTCTCCAGGAGCCACACATTCATAAAGCGTATTGAAGCCTACGGGATTGTAATCCCCAATAGTCTTATTCATTAATTGTTTCCAACCACCCAACCATTCTTCACCTCCTTTTCTCAGATTGAACAATTTGGTGTTGACAAGCACTGTCGATGGCATCTCCACATCGCCAATGCGAATGAAGCGCATAAAGTCCGTCCCATCTTTCATGGTGCCAAACACCTCTTCGTTTTTCTCTTCATCAGTGCGCAGATAATTGAACAATGCAGAGCGTATAGAGCCTTTAATGGAACTGCCTGCCACCAAGGGCTTATCGTAAAATTGAGTACGAAGAAATGCCTTGATGTTATTATCAGTCTTCGCAGGCAAGTCGAATATATAACGTGACAGTTCACTAATCTTACTACCCAGCAGGTGGCTGATACCTGAGTCGTCAGATTTCAGAAACAAAGCCGTAAGTGCCTCAACATCCACACCAGCAGCTGCCACCTTCTGCATGTCGATGACATAAACCTTGTCTTCTTTCTGCACAAAGTCAAGACCTTTCACCCACTCATTATCGTTGCCTGCCCCAACAGAGAGAGGTGTTATGACTTCTAACTCTATGGGATATCTTTTATCTTCCATATCACTTCAATTTTATAGGTAACATAATGGCTTTGCCGTTTCGCCATATATGGTGCGTTATCTCCACATCAACCGTTTCTGGCTTTAAATCCACAATCTTTCCTATGACGGTAGCAGCCTTTCCTTCATCCTTATGGAATACAGAGCCTGGTACGAAACCGTAGATGGCATTCTTTCGTAACGTCATATAGGGATACGTGGTTATCCAACCACCTCGACGCACGAAATCGTAAGCAACACATTCGGAATCCAATAGCATTTCCAACTGCTCTTTAGACTCGGGGATGAAAAGAGAAAGAGACAGCTGATGATTTGCATTTTCAGGCAAATCTATCGAAAGGGAATCTGCCGTATATTCAAAGAATCCATATCCAACATTTCTGTCTGTGCCTACACCTTCCATCGAAAGAAAATGCAGTGCTTTTTCTAACAGTGCAGTATCTCCTTCTGCAATGAAATAAAGACCGGCATCATAACGGAAGAGAATCTTATCCACATAAAAAGGCTTGGCATCCTCCTCACCTGTTCGACTCATTAACGTCACACGCTGAGACACTTCAGACCTCACGAACTCCTTATCACCATTAATGTCTTCTGGCAATTCGTATGTTGTCAGATAGTTTCCCTGAATATAAGGAATGTAACTATCTGTTCCTTCAAATAGTGATTCACCAGACAGGACTGAAGAATAGAGGTTACTATCAATCCATTGCACTTTCTTCACCGTTTTAGCCTTGGTGATATCTTCAAGGTCCGCTTGTTTGGATTGCATCGGAATCGGCAGGAAGAAGACAGGCGTGCTTTCCTTATCTTTTTGGAAATAAGGGAATAGACTGCTCACCGTGAATCCCAGTTCGCCATCCTCTGGCAAGTCCTCCCCATTCTTTGCCAAACATGACATGAGGGCAGCATATAGAGCGTCAGACTGGATAACCTTCTGACTGTTGCCCAGATCATCATGCAGGTCGCTGATATGAAGAGGAGCCGTGAAGTGCAACTTATAGATTTTAAATGTTGCCATAGTCACCTGTTTTATGCAGTCCAGTTGTTTGTATCAGAGAGTTCCGTCTTTTTCATCTCTCCGAACTTAATCTGACCATAACCACGAGAGCCGCTACCACCCAAGTAGTCGTTTTCAAGTAGGCGAATGCCTTTCTCGAACAGAGCCATTAACTCCTGTTCGTCATCATCATCCCATACATTGATGATAAATTCGGCATTAAATACCGCACCAGCAGGAACACGCTCTGTCTGACGGGGATTCTCTGCTTTACCTTCTGTACGCTTGATAGAATTCTCCCATTTGTTTTCAGTGTAGGGCATATCAAGATTGTCACATGCCAGTAGAAGAGCCTTTGATTCGTCTGTCAGCATTGCATCTCTGACAATTAATTTGGATGGCTTATTATCATCTATACCATTTCTTTTATTCTCAGTAATACCAAATAAGTTGTTGACCTTTTCATCAAGTCCTACCTTTGGAGCACCTGCAACTTGTTCCAGCAAGCAACGCATCTTACCCTTCAAAGAACTACCAGGGATATAAGGAACATCACCCTTTGACGCCAATTTGATAACTGGATTGTCTATTCCGCCAATCTCAACATTCTCACTGTTACCTCCAATATGAAGACCTGTAATAAGTGTAATAGAGGTATTTATCTTAATCTTCTTAACTAACTGTTTCATCGTCTTAATTTGTTTGGATTATTATTTCTTTTCTGCTGCTTTGTGGTAAGCTACAATAGCCTCAAAGGCCGTAATAAAATTCTTAAACGCCTTGGCTCTGTCAGGACTTTGCAGGGCCTTATCGATCGCATCTGTTATTACATTAAAGAAGTCTTCTATCTTCTGCGCTTTGTTCTTTCTCCCGTTTTGTTTGGCACGGCCAACTGCATAAGCCAACTTGGGCTTTAGCATCGTGAATTCTGTTTCATTGTAGCCCATCATCTGCTGGCGTTTCACTTCACCGAAGAACTTGCGCAGTTGACTTGTTGTAAGAGGCTCTGCATCAAAGTCATCAACTGCAAGGTATTTGCCAAATTTCTCTGCGAACTGAACAGTTACGTCAGTTACTTTGTTTTGAATTTCCTCTTTAGGGATTCGTTCATTTTTGTTCCAACTCATAGTTATTATGCTTTTTAATTATTGACATGATCCTTTAATTCTAATTCTGCCCAATGGGCTGCGAGAGCAATCAGTTCTAGATTTCGTCCATTGCGGTAATCAATTTCGCGATCTCTTAATGAGCGACAGAAATCACAGACAGTGTGATTATTTTCATAGCGTTTCATATAACGCGTCAAGTAATAACTGATATGCCAGATGTAACTGAAATCCTCTGTTTTACCCTCCTTACGTAGTACCTTGTTTCTATCAGCAATCGAAGAGTAAAGCATCAGTTTGTGTAGAATACCTTTACTGAGGTCATAATTTTCTATCAGACTGACAAACTGCTGCTTGAAACTCTTCACATAGTCAAACTCCTTATCCCAAGAGACTGTTTTACCCAACATGTGAAAAGCATTCTTCTCGCCATTACGGAACTGCTTAGCAGCATCCTCTGCATCACCTGCCAGTTCAGCTGCCTTTGAAATCGGGAACTTGGGCTGCACCACAGCAATGCCACCGGAAATGCTAATACCATCATTGCCAAAACGACTGTTTGTCTCCTGACGGATACGCTCTGCAAAATCAATCACTTTGTCCCAACGTCCAACAACGAACAAGTCGTCGCCACCAGCATAGATAATATTCAGGTAAGGTTTGAAGGCAGGCTCTTGCTGAATATTCTTTGTTTCCTCTTCAAAAAAGTCCACCAATCGCCTGGAGAATGTCTTATATTCAGCAATCGAATTAAAGCCCTCGATAAAACGCTTACCAAGGCCATCTACATCCATTCGCAGAATACCAAGATCTGTAGGACCTGCATATTCCTCAAAAGTCTTAAATTCCTCTTGCAGACGAAGTTCCTTACCTAATTGTATCTGCTCATAAACAGAAGGCAGGACATACATCTCCTCGTCTTCACCATCTGAAGCCATCCTGACGCAGTCTTCTGATTCTATACCTGTTACGGCGCAAACCTTAGGTTTTCCTCCTACAGATATAGGATTAAAGAAGTTCTGATAATTATCTGTAAGAAGATCTTTAAACTTCTGATTCTTCTGATGTGCGAAATCTGCATTAACTATTTTCCAGAGATAGCCAGGCTTCAGTCTTTGGGCATCCTGGCAGTCTATGGTGCCATCAGGATTCTCATTGAAAGCCACATAGCTAATGTTCAGTCCCAGCTGACCTTTGTGCTCTTCCCAAAGATTCTGCTTTGATTGTTTGGCACATGTTTCGACAGCTTGTACAATCTGGGGAGTATTATCTGTCAAGAGATAGAATTTGCCACCCGAACTGTAGATGACCTCTACTGTTCTGGCTCCGTTGGCTTCTACTGCACGCTTGATGTCAGAACACACGTTCTCCATCAGCTGGCGGAGATAGTAAGAACGACCTTTCAAACTGACAGCAGCCTTCTTTGACGAGATGTTATAAAGGAACTTCTGAATACCAGACAAGTCCCCTCCCACAAATAGTTGTTTGAAAACTTGATTTTGTTCCATTCGTGGTTATTGATTAGAATTATTGTTAATGTCTTTTTCTATTTTAACTTGATGTACAATTCCACAGCCGATACTGGCATTTTTTCCTATTCCGATATTATTAGGGATAGACAGATTGCACTTGAAATCAGCGTTGAATGCCATTAATTTTACCCCTTTATTAACCATCAGGTAAGGATCGCTTATCTCCGTAATTTTCAGAATCAGTTCCTTTTCCAGATGAATATTCAGCCCTTTCAGCATAGAGAGCAGATTGGCTTTCAGAATATTCTCAAGAAAAGTGACCTTTTCCACCACTCCCTCGATATCCTTATAGCTCTGATAGTTCTTCGAATTAAGAGGCAGCCATCTGCTGATATGATAGCTAAACATGTCCTGCCAAGCCTGAACTAGTATCCTAGCAGGCTGTATTTTACCCGTATTGCATGTTATCTGACGCTCCCCAATAGTTAGCGTGCCATTAACCTCTGTCAGAAACTGCCCTATAATATTTACTCCTTCTTCAACACAGACAATAGCAGCTTTGCCTCCTAATCGTTTATACTGTATTAAAGGATAAGCATATCTGAACTTGTCGTTATCCAGATGATTGTGAAAATACACATTGGAATGTTCGCCAAGGCTGTCTATGACAGCCCCACGAAAAAGCGGAATCTCATTCTGACGAATCTCAGCATCGGTTATAACTGTTAGCGTTCGTACGTATTTCATTTACTTTATAGTTTGGTTTGCTTACCTTTGGAACTTTTGTTGTTGCAAATTTACAAATTATCTTTGATTTCAACAAGTATTTACATGATTTTTAAATAAAATGGTTCGATATTTCATTTATCACCGCAGCCAATTCACTGTCATCTGTGCCAACCATAGACATGGGTTTTGCATAAGTGACAAAGCCATTTTTATCTATATACACTTTAATATAGGAATAAGAATCACTTGTCCTCATATAATAAACCACACTGTAATCCTCTGGATGTTCAACTACATTAGTAATTTGTACCGACAAGCCATCGCATGCAGAACGTATCATATTATACAGCCTTTCATGAATATCATCCGATGGTGTATAGTCGAAAACAAACGGAAGCGATCTTTCGTCATTCAGAAGCATAAGCACTAATGAGGTATGCTCGTTTCTTGATGCAGGTACAGCTGGATGAAATATTCCTCCCATCTTGTAGTGTATGTCAAACCTGTCAATTCCACAAGGTGTTTGAATCTGGTAAACCTCCAAATATGGTTTGCTAATTACAGAGACAACTGAGTATGGGGTTCCCTTCATATTATACATGATGCAATGATACTTTGTTTTCAGATAGTTTTCAGAATTATCGCCATGGAAAGGAGTTGGTTCCACAGCACCAACAATTCGACACTCTGATGGCATGTTCTTACATTCCTGAATAGGTTCTATTCGGAACTTATCAAATGGAGTCACATGAGGCAAGTTTGTAACATAAAGGGTTTTCTGTGCACGTGTTGTTGCAGTATAAGCCCATCTAAGGCTATCATCATTTAGACCTGTCCTATCGGTATAATCAACAAACACCTTGCCCCATTCACCACCTTGGCATTTATGTCCTGTAACCGCATATCCATATTTAGCTCTGATGGCATTATAGTACAAATCAGACATCAGAGCATCAGCAAAGGCTTGGGTTCCCTGTTTTAAATGGGGGTTACGCATACAGAAATTAATATACAAAGCACGATTCTCATCAATGGAAATAGAAGCCTTATCACTTGTTAAAAGATCTTCTATCAGCATACATTGCATAGGATTACCGCTCCCGTCTGGCACAACTACTTGTACAAAGTTGATAGTAATAGTGATGCGCTTCCTCTCGCTACCAACCTGAGCATATACGGGAGCAGACTGTTGCGTTCTTGCTCCGATTTCCAGAACAGGGACAAACTCGCCATTCATACGTCCTAACCTGTAGTTGTTTTGAGTAATAAGCAAAATATCGTTTACCTGAAGTGGCATATCGCTGCCATAGAGAGAACAACGTATATCACTATTATATTTGCTGGCTGCTCTATTTGAATAGCATATCACAACACTGTCATGTTTGCCAGATTGTTTTCTATAGTCAAGATACTTGTTTAGAAAATCATCAGGAGCAACTGTTTCTACATCATTCTCCTTTTCCTCAAATACCAGACAATTGCGCTTTTTCTTCTTCAACAAATCACGAATCATCATGGCATTCTTCAAGATGATACTGTCGCCTTTTTGGCGCAGCACCTCTGTTAGCTCAGTTTCTACAACCTTTAGGCCACGCTCCTCAAAATATGATGCCCTTAATGCATTAGATTCATTCTCACCAACAGGAGGAAGCTGAGCAGGATCTCCAACAAAAATCACTTTACCGCCAAAATCGGGACGAACAAAATCCAACAGGTCCTCCATCAAGTTATCAGTACCAAACTCGAATAGTTCATGTTCGATTTTTCGAGAACAAACCATAGAAGCCTCGTCCACAATAGCAGCTATTTTACCACCGTATTCATTCTTTCGTACAGGGAATACAAATTTGAATTCTGCCTCAGCGACATCCTTTACGTTTTTAGAAACCACACAAGCCTTTTCGTAAATAGCTTTGTGAATAGTTACAGCAGGGCGATCTGTCTTAGCAGCAAGAACTCGTGCCGCTCTGCCCGTAGGAGCCATCAAATAAATGGCCCTATTCTGTGCCAGATAGTCGGCAATCACCTTTACCATTGTTGTCTTACCTGTACCTGCATATCCTTTAAGGATAAAGACGGATGCGTCGCTATCCATAAACTCTTTAATAGCATCGAAAACTTGCTGTTGCTGTTTTGTTAAAATCATGATACTCGTCATTTTGTGATTGATACAACTCGCCATCTTCCGTCTGGCATTTTCTTAGCTTTAGCCTTGACAGAATCACCATCTTTCAAATTGTTAGCCTTGGCCAGTTTCTCTGGCACAAAATATTGATGGTCAATAAAACAAAACTCTCCCTGCTTAGGAAAGGATACTATGCCATTTATGGTACAGGTCTCTGAATCTGCTGGCTTATTTTGAGGCCTTTTGCCAGTATGCAGATTGCTCTTTTTCTCAGTAGGGTATATCGTCAAAGCGATTTTCTGGTTTTGAATCTCATATACTCTTACTTGAAAAACGTCACCAACAGATGCCTTCCTCAGTAGAGGTGTTAGTGTCGTACGAATAAACATCTTCTTTTGTTTATTTACAAGGCTGGCCTTTTCTTTACCAGCTTTATTGGTCACGACACCACTATACGTCAACTCAAAGACAGGAATATCAGAGTAGGCAAATTCTTCTGCCTTCTCAATATTGTTCTGATAGAACTGTTTTGCATGAGATGAAGGAGTGATACCCAACAGTTTGTTCTGAAGCATATATACATCGCTAACTATCCTCCATCCATTGTCTTTGTAGGTTTTCATATATTGCTCAACTTCGTAGGCAGCCTGTTCTTTATTGGTATCAAGCAGTAGGTTAGCCAAGCCTAATCGTAGCTCGCCTATGTATTCCTCCTTTCCCATCATGGTTAGGGCTTTGCAATAGAAAGAAATACGTAAACTATTATCGTTAATGATGTCGCCTAAATTCTTCCATATGTACCATTTTGGCGAATGACGTAATATTGCTTTATATGCAGAAATAGACTTCTCGAGTTTCCCTTGCCAATACAATAATTGGGCTATATACATATCAATGAAACTATTATCTGGGCACTTTTCCTTTATGTTCTGAAAAAAGGGGAAGAGCTTATCAACAAACTCATTAGTATGACGAAGCTTCAGTTCCTTATAGAGACGAGTTGCAACGTTTTCTGCTAAAGACTGAAACTCAATGGATTTTCCATCCTCTGTAGTTCCTTTTCCTGAAAGAAAATCTTCGTCACGAAGGCTCTCCAGTTTCCACATCAGGCAAAACTCAATGAATCTGAAATCATTCTCATGTTTCTTTTCAAGACTGGCAGCCTGGATCATAATACATGAGTGTAGGATACTGGGCATGCAAGAAGCAAAGGTCAGATAGAATGCCAGTGCCTTCCTGATGTCTTTTGACGACAATTTATCCTCATTATTCTTCAGATAACGATAGATAGTCCATCCACATGGCTCTTCAAAGAACACAGGAATATCCCTGGCATCAAAATGAGGAAGGAGTGTTTGATACGCTTCATCAAACCTCTTCTCCTTGCCTAATTGATATGCCTTAGCAATATCTGGCGCTATTCTTTTGATATGTTCCTGTGAATTTATATCCATAGGTCCTGATTTTTCTTTTTATATTTGTTTGTTTTTATCTGTTGAATCCATATTACATTTTAGCAGACATATTCATAACGTTTAGGACTCTGCAAAGATACTACTTTTTCTATAAAACACAACATCTTGTCGAATTTTTTTATTTTCACAAGGCTTGTGAAATGGCAGCATCTATCTCGAGGTGGTATCGACGATTGACGCTGCAAAGATAAGACGATTTCTGCAGCCTTGCAAGAAAAACAACCTTGTGAACGGTTCCTTTATACTTGGAACCATTTTATAAAATAACTCAATGCCATCCTTGTTTTAATGGAATATGCTCTACGAGACAATTTAACTCGTTCATTAAATGAGTTTAGGATGTCTTAATCCTTATTCTAATGGAATATACTCTACGAGTGTGCCTATCTTGCAAGTACGGACTATCCGCAGGACGTCTTAATCCTTATTCTAATGGAATATGCTCTACGAGGCAGCAATAAAGTATTGTCTTGAAAAATTAATTTAAATGTCTTAATCCTTATTCTAATGGAATATGTGCAATGAGGCAAAACAGGCTGCCGAGTTCCCACAATTAACCACGTCTTAATCCTTATTCTAATGGAATATGTGCAATGAGTCTAAAATTCATATAATTCTCATTATCAGGCATTTAATTATAAATGGTACCTACAATGCCAACAAATTATACCTAAAACGCCCTTCTTTCTAAGGGGCTGTAAAGGTACAAATAAAAATCAACATGTCAAAGAGCTCTTTTGTTAATCTTTCCTAAAGTAATTACGTACTCTTATTTGGGATATTATATCATGAAATTGTTCTACGAACGTGATAGATGTATTTATTAATCGTTGTATTGTGTCATCTGATTCATAAGAGTAGTTTTTATTTGCTCTCTTAATGCCCAGGGACTAATCACTTCTAAATATTGACCATAAGCAAGAATCTTGCCTCTCAACTCGCGATTGGGCTCTATTGTCAAACGGACTTCGCCATACCACTGACCATCATGTTCTCCAAAATGTAATATCTCCTCTTGTGAATGATGCAAGGGCTTCGTCAGCAATAGTCCATGAAGGTATTCTGTCTTCGTGCGGATGATAACTTCCTCAACCTTGGCATCCTTCTCGTGGGTGACACCAACGATATTATTAAAATACTCCTGATAGAAGCCTTTGGACGCTGGAATATACTCTATATCGTTGACTTCACAAACCTCGCCTACGATTCTGTCCAAAGGCACATTGTATGCCTGATAGGGTTCACGATCAGCATCGCCAAACACAAACCAACGACCATTATATTCTTTCAAGAATTGAGGATGAAAAATCAATGAAAAGGTTTCCTGCCCAAAGGGATGATAGTTGAAACGGAGAACTTTCTTATCAGTAATTGCCTTAAAGAACACTGGCAAGAGATGAATATTGGTAAGGTTCTGCTCCATGCTTGAACTGATGTGCATGTCACCATCTTTTGCCTCTCTATTTGTGTCAAGCAGTAGCTGGGTGTTCTCAAAGAATGAAGAGAACCAACTTGCTGGCATAATACCAGCTGATGCCTTACAAAACGTAGCATAGTCCTCTACTGACTTTTGAACGACAGCTTTCCGTTCTTCTGCTAATGGATCATCAATTCGACCAGTATATCTATATGCCCTACCCTTTGACAGTCCATTATTCTCAACACTACCTGGACATGCTTTTCCCAATGCTTTCAGCACATCAGGGAAAGCTTTCTTCAATTCTCCATAGCCTGGTTCACTATTGCAAGCAATTTTATTGTAATACCCCTTTGGTCTGCCGCAATACAAAGCAAGCACGTCTGCATAACTGACAAACTCACGCTTCATCAGTTCCCTATATATTAAGTTAACGAACTCTGCCCTGACGCCAAAACCTGCAAAGATACTTTTAGTAGACATATTCAACATGCTTTAGATTCTGCAAAGATACAATTTTTTCATTAAAAACCAACAATCAATAGAAGTTTTTTGTATTTTCACAAGGCTTGCGATTGTTTTTTCCTTGGAGCGAATAGGGAAAAAGAATAATTTTGCAAACGAAAAGTATTTACTGTAACTAAAAGGCAAAGAATTATGAAAAAGCTTACAATGACTCTGATGGTGGTCGTATTTGCCATCGCTGCAAACGCTCAATACAACACCAACTACTACGATCAGTATGGTGGCAACATCGGGTCTTCTACCACCCGTTCCAACTATGGAGGTGGTTACAACACAAACTACTATGACCAGTACGGAGGTAGTACAGGTAGTGCAACAACACGTTCTAACTATGGCGGGGGGACGACTACAAACTACTATAACCAGTATGGTGGCAGTACTGGTTCTGCTACGACACGCTCTAACTATGGCGGTGGAACGACTACAAACTACTACGACCAATACGGGGGCAGTACCGGTTCTGCCACGACTCGATCAAACTATGGCGGCGGAACGACCACAAACTACTACGACCAGTACGGGGGCAGTATCGGTTCGTCAACGACCAAGGAGAACTATGGCGGTGGAACTACTACGTCATATTACGATGCCTATGGAAGATATATCGGGTCAAGTTATAACAAGTAAAGAGAACGACTATGAAAAAGAAGATTTTGATGATGGCCATCATGTGCCTGATGGCGACAAGCAGCTTTGCACAGGTTTATGCTGGTGATACATGGGTTCAATTTCCTACCAGGGATTTGTATGATTCACAGACCATGAACATGGCGCTGCAGCATGCGGAAATGGCTGCAAGGATAGCTGCACGTCGACAGGCACTCTTTGAGCAATATGAGGAGCTGGCTTATCATGCTTTCCAAAACGATCAGTGGTCTCATGTCATATACTATGTCAATCAGGCCTTGGAGACCGAATATTACAATGGTTCCGTCTATTACATGCGTGGCTACGCTTACGAACAGTTAGGCAATTTCAAGCAGGCCAAAAAGGATTACCGTAAAGCCAAGAAAAATGGTAGCTACCAAGCTAAGTCGGCCTTGGAAGATTTGAAAGAAAGGATGAAGAAGAAATAACTGCCCCACCAAGAACAAGAGAATTTTTCGCCTCTCAGCTCTACAAGAGCATCAGACATACTTAGAACGCAGTTGATCCCAATACGGCAGCAATTGAGTACGAATTAGAGCACCAACATCTGTAAAGGACAATTGCTTGCTGTACTTGATTCGTTTGAGGAATCCTTTCCAATACAGTGAGCGACTACTATCAGTGAAGAAGTCCTCACTGAATAGTGGGTGGTTCTCTTTATAATCAGTACCACGATTGGCAAAAGTAGCTTTGATAGCTTCCGAAAGGGTATCAGGATCTAATATCTGCTTTGACAGAATCTGGTACACATCGAAGAAGTCCTTCATACGACTGTTTCCAAGCGATAGTGAAATCATGGCCTGAAACTTCTCAGCAACAACAG
>OCTW011314474.1_pt1 | contig 15725 bp, 17 predicted proteins | sample 1539671 | NCBI WGS metagenome assembly OCTW01 (sample SAMN02144230, study PRJEB22623) | gut metagenome | biome: sheep rumen | host: Ovis aries | place: New Zealand
TGTGAATTTCGTATGCATTGTTAGTGACAGGCGGATCATAAAAGCGATGGCTGCAGTTCTGACATGTTCCGGTTTCACTGTCTGTCCATTCTTTGCATTTGGGGCATTGTATCTGCATAATGGCTGGTCTAAAGTATCAAGTTAATAATGGCTGAAAGGATGAAACCAATGATTAAAATCACGAAAAAGAGCAGGATTGTTATTTTGGCTGTTTCATCTATGCTTTTCTGCTGGACATCCGGATCATCTGTGAATGCATCCATTTGAGAGGTGTTGTTATCCAAGTGGTTGCCGTATGCCTGGCATACGTTCGCTTCACTGTCTGTCCAGTTGTTGCATTTGGGGCATTGTATCTGCATGGATCCTTTCCTTTGAATTCAAACGAAGTTCTTCTGTGGTTGTGTTACAGTATTGGACAAACAATCTCAAGATAGCTTTTTGTGTGTTTATTCGCGTATCGAATTGTTTCTGTCAAGAGGTGTCAGGCAATGATTTCAAAATTAATGTCTTCTTTTTACACTCCAAACCGTTATTATAATCCATATTATTGCACATATCGGTATACCGACTATCATTTGCTCAGGTAATGGATCACAGAGATACTTAAATGAACTCATGCAGTCATGACGGTAAAAAGATGCAGCCATAAAAATGGCAGCAAATACGACGGGTAAAGTATACCAGATGATTCTTAAGAATTTTGTCTTGTTTAATTTTGCAATTTTTCTGGCATCATCGCTCATGTTGTAACATGCCATATTGCATTCAAAATCCGGGTCGACCCGATATTTATCCATTTCTTTATATTCGTTCATTTTTTGCTTTAAGACTTCGTCTTCGAGCACATTATTAGGGCTGTCGCCATTGGTATTCAGTATATATTGACAATGTGGACATAAGTCGATATCACTTTCAATCCATTCGTGGCAATTGGGGCATTGTATCTGCATAATCGTAATTATTCTCCTTTATGCGACAGCGGTGTTCGATTTATGTATGATGTTTTTGTAGGTATCTATGTGCAGAAAGTGAGTGTTTTTGGCTCAATGCACTGTGTCTTTGCGGGATGACAATTCAGAAACATACTAAAGAATGAATAATAATATTATCACTAAGCCCATGAGGACCAAAAGGATTAAAACCATGATTATAATTAGAAAAATTTTGATTTCCGAAGGTTCTTTCCTGGATGACTTTTGGGTATCATTTGTATTCTCTTCTTTAGGTTCTGTTTCTTTTTTATTGCGTTTATTATTAGCTTGTTGTCCATCATCAAATAATGGTGCACCGCAGGCAGGGCATTTTTCGTCATCGAAATTGCAGAATTCCCCGCATTTTTCACATAATACCTGATTTGCTTTTGGTTTTTGCATTGTACTGGCCGACATGGAGAAAGCCCCAGAATCGTTTTCGTTATCCGGAGCTTGTATTTAGAGTAATACGTTTATACGAGAGTCATACAGAGAAATATAACATAGTAACAGTGAGGAACCCGATGAAAATGACAACAAGTGTAACGATAAGAAGTCGGAATCCCCCTTCTTCGTAGCTATCTGATATTTGTTCTAATTTTGAGTTGTAAGGTTTGCCGTTTTCATCCAGCTCGTTCTCTGTTTCATTACCAAACAATGAGGCACCGCAGAATGGGCATCTGTTCTTGGCATAGTCAGTCCATTTGCCGCACTGTCCGCATATTACCTGGCTGGCATCCATTTTTTGTTTTGACTCGGCTTGCATAGTTCAGTTTTCCCAAAAAAACATCGGGCGTATCGTATCGCAGATAGCCCGATGCCAGGGCGCGCCGTATCGCAGATAGGCGCGCGAACAGAAAAATTATAACAAATTCGAAGCGATTTCGGCGAGTTTGGAGCGTTCGCCCTTGGTGAGAGTGACGGTGGCGGCGATGTCGATGCCCTTGAATTTGTTGATGACGTAGGTGAGGCCGTTGCTGTCGGCGTCGACGTAGGGGTTATCGATTTGGTACGGGTCGCCGGTGAGGACGACTTTGGTGCCCTGGCCGACGCGGGTGATGATGGTTTTGACTTCGTGTGGCGTCAGGTTTTGTGCTTCGTCGACGATGATGTACTGGTTGGGGATGGAACGGCCGCGAATGTAGGTGAGGGCTTCGATTTGGAGGAGGCCCATGTCGATGAGTTCCTTGTAGCTGCGGCGTCCGCGGCGTTTGTCTTCTTCGTTGAGCCCCATGAGGAATTCGACGTTATCGAAGATGGGCTGCATCCATGGGTTGAGTTTGTCCTCGATGCCGCCGGGGAGGTAGCCGACGTCTTTGCCGAGCGGGAAGATGGGGCGCGCGACGAGGAGTTTGCTGTATGCCTGTTCTTCGGTGGCTTTTTGGAGGCCTGCGGCGAGTGCGATGAGTGTTTTGCCGGTACCGGCTTTGCCGAGAAGTGTGACGAGTTTGATGTTGTCGTCGAGGAGGCAGTCGAGCGCGAAATGCTGTTCTTTGTTACGGGCTTTGATGCCCCAGACGTTGCCGAAGCCCGGGCGCGTCGTCGAGAGGGCGACGATTTTATTTTGCTGCGGCATCAGGCGTGCCATGACGGTGTGATTTTCTTCGGCTTTGTCGACGAGTCGGACGTATTCGTTGGCGTAGAGGAGTTTTTCGGATTCATTGAGTCCTTCGGTGAGTTCGTCATTTTCGTAGGCATTTGGGGCCATTGGGGATTCGTTGAACGGGACGACGACTTCGCGGGACTGGTAGAGTTCGTTGATGATGTCGGCATCGACGTGGAGTTCGGCGGCGCCTGGGTAGAGTTCGTCGATAGAGAAGCCGCGTTCTTCGTAGTTTTCGCTGTCGAGGCCCATGCCGTCGGCCCGGATGCGCAGGTTGGTGTCTTTTGTAATGAAGATGCAGGGTACATCGGGCTGTTCGGCTTTAACGCGCAGGGCGACGCTCATGATGAGGGTGTCGGGTGAATTTTTGCTCGTGGCGATGTTATCCTGCGGCATGTATTTGCGTTCGGTGGGGATGACACGGATGAGGCCGCCGGAGGGCATGCGCACGCCCTGAGCGAGGTTGCCTTTTTCGCGGTATTCGTCGAGCGTGCGGCTGAACTGGCGTGCGGAGCGGCCGAGTTCGTTGAGCTGCTTTTTGAAATTGTCGACCTCCTCGACGACGTAGATGGGAATGATGACGTTGTTGTCGCCGAATTTGGTAATCGCCAACGGATCGTGCAGAATGACGTTTGTATCGAGGACGAAATTCTTAATTTTGCCAGCGCTCATAAATTTTTCCTTTACCCGAAGGGAGTGTGACTATTTGCCGGGGCTTTGCCCCGGACTCTGAACCTTCTTTTTGTTTCGCCTGCGCGGCGGGCGGCAGAAAGCAGGCTAAAAATTCTAGCCGACCAGAATTATCTTTTTAGGATAAATGGCGGTGAGTTACAAATTTATTCAATAAAATAATGACGGCATACATGTGCTATAAAGTGTGATATGTGCTATTTGTTTGTGCCGGGCTATGGCGTCCTGACGTCCGCCATACGCCCTGGCTGCCACGCCTATTTGCAATACGGCGTGGCTTTGTCTATCGGTCGGAGTGTGTGCTTTTCTGGCTCGTTGTGACGCGAATGCGAATAAAACATATAAAATGCGCATCGGCCGGTAAGATCGTGTAAAATGCACAATTTGAGTCGGCATGATGATGTCGGGTTTAGAATAGTTTACTTGCGATGAAAATGAGATGATTCAGGTTTCGGGACTGACAAAATATTTTGGGCCACAAAAGATTTTTGGCGATATCACATGGCAGATAGATCGTTTTCAGCGGTCGGCGCTCGTGGGGCACAATGGCGCAGGCAAATCGACGATTTTAAAGATCATTGCAGGTAAATTGGAGCCCGATGGCGGATCGGTTATCATTCCGAAAACGATGACTGTTGGGTATTTGCCGCAGGAAATTACATCACTGGATACCCAACCCGCGCTGGATCTGGTTTTGTCGGGTCGGCAGAATTTGCTCGATTTAGAAGCTGAAATTGAGCGTTTGCAGACGCAGGTGCAGGCACATCCGAATGATGCCTTGATTGCGGCGCTCGGTGAAAAACAGCATGCTTTCGAAACTGCCGGCGGATATCGTCTTCGTGCGGAGGCACAATCCATCATGGCCTCGCTGGGGTTTTCGAATGATGACTTTGGCAAACTGACGACAGAATTTTCGGGTGGCTGGCAGATGCGCATTCTGCTTGCTCGATTATTGCTGGCCAAACCCGATTTGCTCCTGCTCGATGAGCCGACCAACCATTTGGATATCGAGTCACTGGCGTGGCTCGAGAGCTTTTTGGGGAGTTATCCTGGTGTATTGCTCATTGTGAGCCACGATCGTGCGTTTTTGAATCACGTTATCGACGGCGTAGCAGCACTCGATGACAATGGTCTTTTGATGTTCCCTGGGAATTACGACCATTATCTCGAAATGCGCGAAGCGCTCGAGGAACAGCTCGAAAAAAATGCCGAGATGCAACGGCAGGCCATTGCAGAAAAGCAGGCATTTATCGAGCGTTTTCGGTATAAAGCGACAAAGGCCAAGCAGGTTCAGAGCAGGATTAAGCAGCTCGAAAAAATGGAAAGTGTCCAATTGCTGCAGAATCGCAAGAAGATACACTTTCATTTTCCGACGCCCGAACGCGTTCCCCAGATTTTGCTTGAGCTTCGGCATGTCTCGAAGGCTTATGGCGATAACGTCGTCTATAAAGATCTCGATTTTAGGATCTATCGTGGTGATAAAATGGCGTTGGTGGCGCCCAATGGTGCGGGCAAATCGACTTTGATCAAGATATTAGCGGATGTTATTCCCTTCGAAGGGGAGCGTCTTTTATCGGATCGCGTCAAATTCGTGTATTTTGCGCAGCATCAGATCGATGCGCTCGATTTTAAAAAGACATTGCTCGAAGAGGCGGGCGACGGTTTGCCCAATACCATCACGATGACGATGCTTCGATCGGCTTTGGGGGCATTTTTGTTTACGAATGAAGACATCGACAAACCGGTCTCTGTGCTCTCGGGCGGGGAGAAAAACAAGCTGGCACTCGCCAAATTGCTGCTCAGGGCTCCGAATTTGCTGCTTCTGGATGAGCCGACAAACCATCTCGATTTGGACAGCCGTGAAGCACTTGAGCAGGCGTTGATCGATTATCCGGGAACGATCGTCGTCATTTCGCACGATCGATGGTTTATCGACAAAGTGTGCAATAAGATTGCGACGATTGATCATGGTGTTATCGATATCTTTGATGGCACATACTCGGAGCATGAGGCTTTTGTGGCAGCACAGAATGCACAAACAGAAAGCACTGCTGTTGACATTGAGACGCAGAATGGCAAAAAGAAAAAGCGCATCGAAGCTGCACAACAGCGAGAGGCTGTAAAAAAAGCGACTAAACATCTCGCAGATCGCGTTAAAAAATTGGAAGCTCAGTCGGCAGACCTTGAGAAAAAAATTGCCGAAATGGACGATGAACTCTCCTTGCCCGAAACCTATAAAAATAGCGCCAGAATTAAAGAATTAACTATGGCTAAATCGACTGCCCAAAAGGAATTGGACGACGTCATGGAGAACTGGATGATGGCACAGGAGGAATTGGACGAGGCGATGAAAGCGTTTGAATAGTTAGCAGTTAGCAGTTAGCAGTTAGCAGTTAGCAGTTAGCAGTTAGCAGTTCGAGGATTCTCGATTTTATTCCTAAAGAATGAAGTTTTTTAGCTTTAGAGTGATTTGAGGGAGGGCAAACTCAATAGCACATTGCTCATTGCTCATTCAAAACAATTCCGCATTTCGCATTCTGAATGTCATTCCCTTTAGTTATGCATTCAATATGACAAACCCAATGAAATACAGTTTTCTGCTTATCATTTTATTGCTTACGATTGTGACGGGCTGTCGTTCGGAGGCGGATCGTCTGACGGAGTTTTGTATTCATTTTGATCAGGAGGTGCAGGCTTCGCAGGATTGTCACGAGATGGCCAGTCGATTGGGAGAGCTTTTATCGCCGCCGCAGCCGCACTTTCGCGATATGGATTTGTGTGAAGATACCAAGGCTTGTCTTCCCTGTAAAAAAGCAGTTCGGGATATGCTTAGACAATGCGGGTATGATCCGGAACTCAGACCAGTCCTCGATCGTATGACCTTTTCGAAGACACTGCGAAAACAGATGGTATCCGAGGAAGAGTAAATGCGCCTTTTTACTTATTTTTCAGCTTTATGGATAGCTCTGCTTTTGGGGCATACAGCCTGTGCGCAGGACAAGCCTTCGGGGGCCTTGGACTATGGTGTGAATTTTCACCATAGCATGGGGGGGCGCAATGTTCTTGGTCTTCATGTGCGTGCGATGGCAGTGGATCGCGTGCCTGGAACTGTGGTCGGACGATTTGGCGAGGCTTATGGTTCGGTAGGCATAGGATTGGAAGGTGAGCTCGTCGAGTATGCATTGGGGGCCAAATTGGGGGTCGGTTTGGGCACGGATTATCTCGTCGTGTTTTTGGCGACAGGTTTGATGACGGATGCCTATCATAGTGTGTCGAAAAAATCGAAGGATGATCATGTCGGCCCGGGGCTTGGATTGCCTTTAACGCTTGGCATTTGGGTCGATCCCATGCCGGGGTTATATGTCTATATGATGGCAGAACCGAGCTGGTCGTTTTGGGGAGGTGATCGCAAAACGACGCCTTTTGTGCCATTTAACTGGGCATGGGAACTCAGGCTGAGGGGGGGGATAGGTTTTGATCTGTCAGCAATTCACATTCGCGTGGATTATACCTTTCATCAGGTCGATCCGCATAGCTGGCATGTGATTTCGATAGGATTCGGGACATCGAGCAAAGCGATGGCTAAGCTTGGGATGGAGCCCATAAAGTAAAACCCGCCGACTGGCGGGTTTTATAATGATTGGGGACGAAAATTATTTGAGGGAGTAGACGGTCAAACCAGAACGTCCGCCGGAGCTTGCGAGTGTGTTGTTTTCGTAGAAGTCACACGTTGAGGATTTGCCGTTACCCTGGGAGATAGCAGTATGACCATAGATGGCACCCAATTTTGTCGATGTCTTCTGCCATGAGAAGATCAAACCGGGAATTTTGAGCGCTTCGGCTAATGAGATACTGACTTTTTTGTATTTCCCGCTGTTCAGCAGGCCCGTGCCGATGGTATTACCGTTACCGCCTGGATAGAAGCCGTGTGTTCGGCTGACAGCGGTCGAAACGCCTTTTGCGCACCATCCTGTGGAGTGCATTTCATTAGCGACTTGCACCGATTTTTTTGCAAGAGCAGAATCTGCCTTTGCCCCACCGGTACCGGTAGAACCGCCCGAGGATCCGCCAGAAGAGGGGGCTTTTGCAGACGTGTATTGTTTGCTCACCCAACCGTGCCCAGAGCCGTATTTAATTTTAGCCCATCCGCTTTTCTCGCCAACGACCGTTAATTTAGTACCGTAGGTAACCTGTCCGATCTTGGCATTTCCTGTACCGGGACCGTTGCGGACATTTAAAACAGAGGTATTGACATACAGGGTAGAAGTGCTGGATGTCGTCGTACCGCCCGAGGACGAGCCCCCCGAACTGCTGCCTCCGGAAGATGCTTTTTTGGTGTATTGTTTGGAAATCCAACCGGTTTGTCCATTGTAGGAAATCTTTAACCAGCCATTTTTTTCTTCCGAAAAGGAAACGACTTTTCCTTTGGTAAGGGTACCGATGATGGCATTGCCTGTACCAGCACCCTTGCGGACGTTGAGGACATCGCACGTCACCTGGACGGAGCCGGAACTCTTCGAAGCAGATGAAGCACCACCGGAGCTTGTGCTGGAACCGCCCGAGCTTGCTGCCTGCGTGATGGTCGTATACTGTTTACTGATGTAGGCTGTCTGATTGTTATATTTGATTTGCAGCCATCCGTTTTGTTCACCATAGTAGGTGACGGTCGTTCCATTGGTCAGGCATCCCAATTTGGCGTAATTGGTACCAGCCCCCTTGCGAACATTCAGACCTACACTCGCTTTGACTTTCGCTTTTCCCTCTGCCATGGCTTTTTCTCCTTACATGAATTGTTTTAATAGCACCTCACTAATTATAACAATTTTCGCAACCAAAATCCATCTTAATGAAAAAAAGTTGTCAAAATAACCAAAATATTATTATTAAACGATTTGTTGCAAAATGGATTGGTGAAAACAGGGGATTTTATTGGCTCTGTTTAACGAGCGTCGAGTTTTTGTTCGTTGAAAAATCCAATTCTGGCTTAAGGCTTGGAGCTTAGCGAAGGGGAGCTCCGCTCAAAGTTCTAAGTTCAAAGATCCAAGAAATAAAAAGCTGAAATCAGAAGGCAAATGCATCCCCACAGTGGTTTAACAGGACACAAAAAATAGCCCGCCAAAAGGCGGGCTATTTTCGTATCGGAAGTTTATTATTTTAGAGAATAAACTGAGAGTCCATAGCGACCGCCGGAGCCTCCGAGTGTATTGTACTCATAGAAGTCACAAGAAGAAGATTTACCGTTGCCTTGTGTAATGGCAGTGTGGCCGTAAATTGAACCTAATTTGGTGGATGTCTTTTGCCAAGAGAGAATCAATCCAGGAATGGTGAGTGCTGATGCGAGGGTGAGACTGACTTTTTTGTACCTGCCGCTGCTGAGGAGACTGGAGCCAATGGTATTGCCATTTCCGTACGGATAAAAACCATGGGTACGACTTACAGCAACCGATACGCCTTTGGCACACCATCCTGATGTGTTCATTTCTTTGGCGACTTGTGCAGAATTTTTGGCAAGCGCTTTGTCTGCTCTTGCGCCACCCGCTGAAGTACCGCCACCACCGCCAGAAGATGGTGCTTTTGCTGATGTGTATTGTTTGCTTACCCAACCGTGCCCAGAGCCGTATTTAATTTTGGCCCAACCGCTTTTCTCGCCAACGACCGTTAATTTAGTACCGTAGGTAACCTGTCCGATTTTAGCATTTCCTGTACCGGGACCATTGCGAACATTTAAAACAGAGGTATTGACATACAGGGTAGAAGTGCTGGACGTCGTACTGCCTGAAGAGGAACCGCCCGAACTGCTGCCTCCGGAAGATGCTTTTTTGGTGTATTGTTTGCAGATCCATCCAGCCTGGCCATTGTAGGAAATTTTTAACCAACCACCCTTTTCTTCAGAATAAGAAACAACTTTTCCTTTTGTAAGAGTGCCGATAATGGCATGACCGGTACTGTTTCCCTTGCGGACATTGAGTACATCGCAAGTCACCTGAACGGAACCCGAAGATTTGGAACTGCCCCCTCCAGACGTCGCAGCCTGGGTTATCGTGGTATACTGTTTACTGATATAGGCTGTCTGATTGTTGTATTTGATTTGCAGCCAGCCGTTTTTTTCTCCGAAGTAGGTGACGGTCGTTCCATTTGTGAGCGCGCCTAATTTTGCATAATTCGTTCCTGCGCCTTTGCGAACATTAAGGCCGGCACTCGCTTTGACTTTTGCTTTTCCCTCTGCCATGGCGTTTTCTCCTTATTCATTGTGTCTGCGAAATGGCTACCTATTCCAAGCCTGTTTCTGGATATGAATGAAAGTGAAAACGCAATCAAGTAAATAAAATTCTTATTTTGGGGAAAATTTGTTAGCTTTGAATTTGGTGTAACTATTTTGTTTGTCTTTTATTTTTATATATTTTGTTATTGATGAATTTTATTTCCCAAGAACCAAAATAATGGGGTCTGCAGGATTTTGCTTTGCCAAATCGACGGCCTTTGTTTTTGAGCCTTTGCGGATTTCCAGTTTGGCATTGTCGACGTTTCCGAAGAAATGGACATCGCATGGTGTTTTGCCACACACACGTCGTTCGTTCAGATACACAGCCGCATCTGTCGGCGAACCAACGACTCGGTAGTGGGTTATTTTTTTAAGGGATTGTGCATGTCCGACTGCGCCGCTGATAGCTGCCGTATAGGCCATGGTTTTGGCGGTATTTCGGATAGTAGAAAATCGAACGACACCCGAGGTGTCCGTTTCCGGTTCTGCGTTTTGCGTTTTGGGCAGAGGAACATTTTGTGATTTTGGCTTCACAAAACCATAGGGTTCAAGCAATCCTGTATTCCACGCATAATAAGCACCACCACAGATAATCAGCAGCAGGAGGGCTAAAACAATGAAGACCAGATGTGCGCGATTTTTCCCTTTGGTTGTCGTCTCATGATGAATCGTTTTCTTTGGGGGGATTGGGGCAGGGGATTCTGTTGAAACTGCTTCGGCAGAGGGTGGAGCGATGGGGGTGAGTTTAGCAGCACTCTTAAGACCATTGCTCAGTTTGGGAACGACTGGTCCCAGGGTCGGCACCTTGGGACGGAGGGTAGGAACGTTCTCATCCAGTGTCGTAACAGGCGCTGCGGGCGAAGAACCGGGTACTCTTTCGCCCATGCTTTCGAGCGAATTTTGCAGAGAGGATAGATCTAGATCGGCAGCTAAATCCGCCTGAGACGCCGGCGAAGCTGTTTTTGGGGTTTCCGCTTGAGATTCTATGCCTTTTATTTGAGGAACGGGGGGAGATGGAACCTGATAGGAGGGCTCCATTTGAGGGGAATCTGTACGTTTCGTAATTTCCGGGATTAAAGGACGGCCAAACTCCGAATCGATGACGCGGTTGTCTGCGGGTTTTAGTATCGTCTGACTCAGTTTTTCGCGTCGGCTTTTTAGGCTGATGCGTTCATCGTTGAAAGAGAGTCCTGACAGACCCGGAGGATTATTGGGGCTGGCCACATTGGCTTTAGGATTGGATTTGAATACGGTGACTTCATTATTGACAGAGCTGGATGGACCTTTTAGGTCACTTTCATCGAGCTCGATCATCTTCATTTGGGTTGGAAGTCGATGCAGGCCACTTTGGAGCGTCAAATTGGTTGGTTTGAAGCTCTTAAGGTCATCCAAATCTTCAAAGACTGAGTTGACCGAGTTGAGCCGTGCTTTATTGATGGGTCTGGAACGTTCGGAGATTTGGATTGCCTGGATGGCATTGTTGACATCATTATAAAACTCCCGTGTATCCTGATATCGTTTGGAGACATCTTTTTCGACGGCACGGGAAATGATTGGGCCCAGCTCAGAGATGGCCAGTTCATGTGGGAGAATGGCTGGCTGGAAAAGCTGCATTTTGAGGATTTCACGTGGATCCTCATGATCGAACACAAATTGACCGGAAAAAAGCTCAATTAAAATCAGCCCAAGTGCATAGTTGTCTGTCCATGGGCCAAGCTGTTCATGTCGGATTTGCTCTGGTGCCATGTATTGTGGCGTGCCAATGAGCAGTTTTTGCCGTTCATTGTCAGATGTGGTCTTTTCGAGCAGAGCCGCGACACCAAAATCGATGAGTTTGACGACATTGGTTCGTGCGCCAACGCTCGTCAGCATGATATTTTCCGGCTTGAGGTCACAATGGATTATTTCGTGATTATGCGTTTCTACAAGGGCGTCCAGTACCTGAAGGGCGATGTCACAGATACGAGGCAGATCAAATCGGCCTTCCTGGGAAAGGATTTCCCCTAATTCGCGCCCATTGACAAACTCCATGACCAGACAGGGAATCCCGCCTTTCAGAATGTCATAGTCATAGAGTCGTACAATATTGGGATGATCCAGATTTTTAATGGCATCCAGTTCGTCACCAAAGCGTTTGAGCACACCATTGGCAGCATTGATGAATTTGATTGCAACAATACGGCCCAGCTTGATATCACGGGCGCGATAAACACAGCCAAATGCCCCCTCACCAACGAGGGAAATGCACTCGTACTTGTTTAGTATTACATCTCCAACATTTGGTTGAAATGATGCCATTTATTATAACCCCTTACGTCGCTTGACATCTTCAAGTACCTGCTGATACTTGACATCCCATGCCATCGATCCTTCGCTTAAATTTTTGATGCGTTTGCGCACCTCTGCATCCAGCTCATCGTCCAGTGAGGTGTGTTTTATAAGGATAGGTCGGGTAATTCTGCGTATGTCATTGTTGTCCGCCCAGACTTCTTCGACATGCGTTGTATGATAAAGCATTTCAATCATCTGATCGGTAATCCAGTCGATTGCATCGTCGCCAAGTGCAAAATTATACTTTCTCGCAACCTCGCGCTTGATGCGTCCAAGTTGCGTAAAATCGAGACCACGTCTTGAAATGAGCTCTTGTGCTTCCTCGTGAATGCGGCGCTCCGTATCGACATACGAACGAAGTACGGATTCGAGATCAAGCCGGAATTCGGATATCTCCTCGCTCGTGACCTCGACTGCTTTTTCATCCATGAGATGCCTGGCGATTTCGTCCGCCATCATAGTAATTCTGCTCGTGTAGATTTTCATAATGTCTCCTCTTCTCCCCCATAAACCATATTAAAGTATAAAGTTGCTACACGCTACAGGCAATCTTTTTATATCGTAACTGTTCAGCCCTGAAGTACTCTCCTGGTTCCCCAAATACTTGAAATCTCTATAATTCATAATGCTGAATGCATAATGCTGAATGAATTTGCAAAACCAAAGACATTATCCAAATCCTCTGAGTATGGCATTTTATTATGCATTCATAATTATGCATTAACGAATGGTATGAGCTTTCGAAAAAAAACCAAGCATAGGGGCTGAATAGTAACTTTATATCAGTTACCCATGGCAGCCTGATAGACATCTCTGGCTTTTGCGCCCGAATAGGCGCTGACGATGTCGCGGATATCGCGCGCGGAAATCTGATGTTCCTTTAGAATGCGGATGAGTTTGAGGTCCTCGGCGCTGAGTCCCTCGGCCTGAGCGGGCGCTGTTTCGCCTTCTATGATGAGGCAAAGCTCACCTTTGCACGGCGTTTCTCTGAGTTTGCCGAGCAGCAGGCCGGCACGGGTGCGTTCGATGGTCTCAAATTTTTTTGTGAGTTCGCGGCAAAGACATACGCGCCTGTCTTCGCCTACTGATGCAATCAAATCCTCGAGCAGAGATACGATTCGCTGTGGGGATTCGTAGCCAACGAGCAGTGTGTTGCGGTGGAGTGTTTCTTCGAAAAGAGCCAGTCTTTCCGAACTTTTGCGTGGGAAAAAGGCGACGAATTCAAACCCCGTGTATTGATAAAACCCCGAGGCACTTACGGCTGCTACTGCCGCACATGCACCCGGTACCGGGCAGACCTGAATGCCCGCCTCCAGACAGGCATCGACGAGCCTGCTTCCAGGATCGGAAATCCCCGGTGTGCCTGCATCTGTGATGATTGCTGCCGATTGTCCCTCTAAAAGCCTGGGCAAAAACTGGTCCGTGCGCAGCGCCTCATTGTGCGCAAAATAACTCACCAAATGGCTATGAATCCCAAAATGTTCCAGCAACAGACCGCTTCGGCGCGTATCTTCACTTAAAATAAAATCGACTCCCGATAAAATTTCAAGCGCACGTGCCGAAATATCACCCAGATTCCCGATCGGGGTTGCAACTACATATAAGGTTTTAGGAGGGATAATTTGGGATTCTTTCATGAGTGCCATGGGAAATGCCTGTGAGAGCCGTACAGAAACACTGTTTTACTATGTGGGAGGTTCATTTTATGGTATGGCTTCGGCTATCGGCTCTGCCGATACGCCTCGCGGCTCCGGCTATTGCCTTGCGGCAATACGCCTTCGCATTGGTTTGAATCATGCATTATCAGGGAAATACCATGATAAAGAGACTGATATCTCTGCTCGAACAGCTAAAAACACCAGAATGTCAGGTAATCAAGAAAACGCCTGAGGCTGTTTTGCCCTACAGGGGAAGTGACCAGGCCGCAGGCTACGACCTTACCAGTGCCGAAAATATCACGATTCCTGCGATGGGTCGAGTACTTGTACATACAGGATTGTGCATTGCACCGCCTAAAAATTGCCATATCGAGGTGCGTCCGAGAAGTGGCCTGGCGCTCAGGCACGGCATTACGGTACTCAATACCCCCGGGACAATCGACGCCGATTATCGCGGAGAAATCATGGTCATCCTGTTCAATACGACTACGAAAGATTTTGAGGTACACACGGGTGATCGTATTGCACAGGCCGTCGTCATGCGCCATGAAAATGCCGTCTGGCGCGAGGTTCAATCGTTCGAAAAAACGAGCCGGGGAGATCGCGGTTTTGGCAGTACAGGACGATAAAATTTATTCACCCTGCGCGTGAATTATGTTATCATTTCGCGCCATTTTGGCGCTTATTACAAAGTAAATAGTCATCTTTGAAGGATAATGACCATGTCAGAAGTCAGCATGTACGAACAGAAAAGATTTGATAAACGTTTGATCGAACGCCACCTTTCCGGTGGTGCCATTGAGAATGCACGCATTACCGAAGATGAGCTCAAAGCCCATTTGGATGCCCTTCCAGATGTCGCCGACAAATGTGAACCCGTCACCGTCGAACAGCCGATAGCCGCTCACAAAGAAGGCGCAGAAGAAGAACAATAATTCATGGCTGCGTTTAACCGTGCGGGGATAGGATGTTCGCTTGGATCAAAGCATGAATGAAAAACATTCGTGGACACAATATCCACGCACATTGAACAGAGCCTAAATCACGATACATTGGGGAGATGATCATGACAACGGAAAGCAAAGCACCGGCGGATGGCATGCCTTTTTCGGCATTTGTACTCTCGCTCTCTACGATGGCACTGGCTGCACTCGGTCAGGTCGATGATCCGACGTTTATGGATGTTCCACGAGAACCCGAAATCGCCAGAAATAATATCGATATTCTTCTGATGCTGCGCGAAAAAACCCGGGGCAACCTTTCTGAGGATGAGGAAAAACTCCTTTCATCTGTCATTTACGATCTTCAAATGCGCTATCTGCAGGAAACTAAGAAATAATACTCTGACCACAACATTCAGACATCAGGTTTAAAAAATATGGCAGAATTCTATTGTGGATGTTCTGATTTGCCGCATGAACGGCGAAAATTTTATCAAATTGCAACGGCGATTGAACACAGGGTTGGTTTGTTTTCGCCGCCCAAAGCCCGCGTGTTAAAATCGTGGGCCGAAGAGGCTGCACAGGCCAAATCGACGATGCGTACGATTTGGGTGGCCTGGCAGGCTTTTACGCATCGCCCCGGGGATATCCGCAAGGGATTTGGGCTCAAACTTCTGCCCGGTGAATCGTCTGCCAATTTGGGGCATTTTCAGAATACTGCAGAAAATAAGCGCGTCTGGGCGCGGATCAAGGAACAGGCTGTAAATGTTGGGGCATCGCGCATTTTGCTCGAAACTTCGGCCAATTTTACCCCCTCTGATGTCAACAAACGTGCATTGGCTTCATTCGTCCATGACTGGGCAGAAGTACCTGAAAATATGCGGTTAGTATGGCATCCCGCCGGTTTTTGGGAACGCGAAGAAGCCGCTCAAATCGCCAAAGATCTCAATATGGTGCTTGCGATTGACCCGCTCGTCGATGAAAGAGAAGCTTTGCCGGATATGGACGAGAGCTATTTTCAGATGCTCGGTCGCCACGGATTGCTGGACAGCTATTCGGATGATGATTTGGCCTGTATCCTCAATGCAGCAGCCCATTTTGATGATGTGACGGTCATTTTTAGGACGCGCGATTCTTTGGGTGATGCCAGGCGCTTGCTGAAGCTCTCCGAAAATTACGTTCCATCCGATGATTTTGAATTCGATGATGAGGAATTCGACGACGAGGACGAAGACTTCGACGAAGACGACGATATCGAATAACGGTGCG
>OCTW011153978.1_pt1 | contig 15714 bp, 19 predicted proteins | sample 1539671 | NCBI WGS metagenome assembly OCTW01 (sample SAMN02144230, study PRJEB22623) | gut metagenome | biome: sheep rumen | host: Ovis aries | place: New Zealand
GTGGGTAGCCCTTTCCAAGCCTTTCCCCACGGGGCCGCGCGGCCGGCCTGAGACACAGGAGAGGCCCCTCCCGCGCGGATCGGGGAAGGGCCTCAGACGTTTGCGTGATATGTGCTGAGCTCTTACGTGATCTTAATGTCAAAGATCCAGAACGGCTCAAATGGGTATTGAAGCGGCTCAACGTATGCGCACGAATAGTTGTAATTCATAAAGCCTGTGAGGGCCTCACGCGCATAACAGAAACGACCTCCCAGGGAAAAGAGTTGTTTCCTGGTAAGGCTGCTTAACTCATAGATTTTGTTCCTCTTTGCATCAAGAACCAAAACCCTGTAACACTCTCTGTCTTTGTCTTTGACGTTTACATCCATGACGAGATAATCCCTTCTATGATCATCGGAGCCCAAAACAGGCAGACGGCCAAAACGATCTGCACCGGGTGCAGATCATGCCTCTTTGATGCCGAGGGTGAAAAGTCTTTGCGCGGTGTCATGGTTTCCTCCTTGTAGTGCTTTGATGGTTCGTCTGAAGAATTCTGCTGTTTCGTTTGAAAGCGCGTTATTGGGATTGGTATAGAGGTAGATCGTTCCGGGTGTTTTCGCGCATTCGGCCGGTATTGTGATGTCTCCACGCATAAGTGCTGCATAGAGATAGTTGGCCTGTGCTCTGGTTATGACCTTGCTTGCCATCTTTAACCTTTCATGTAACGGACGCAAAGACAGGCCTCGTCAAAGGAAAATCCCTTGTCAACGAGCTCTTTCAGTTTGGTTATGGTCAAAACGTCTGTGATATTCCACTTCTGGCAAAGCCTGTTGAAGTCTTCCCGCGTCATGTTTCTGCCTTTCTCCTAGTATCCTTGCTCCCGTTTGTGGGGTGTTTACATTATAAACACAAATCTGGGTGTTGACAATATAAACATTCTGGGGGTATCCTCCAATGGCTTCTTAAAATTGGAGGTGATTGGGAATGATGGATCTAGCCAGGGAACGCAAGAAAAAGAATCTTACTCAGCATTCGTTGTCTCTTATAGCCGGCGTATCTCGTTCGCATATTGCGAACATCGAGCGCGGTTCCGCTGTTCCCAGTATCCCCACTGCTAAGAAGCTCTCCCATGCTTTAGGCACCAATTGGCAAGAGTTCTTCGAGTAGAAAGGCATAATCATGGGTTATTTCGACCAGTTCCAGAACAAGGGTGTTCCGTTCATGGAGAATGCCACTCAGGGCAAGATCCAGGATCATCTTGGTGAGGCCCTGCACATCGATGACTTTGGCTTCATCAACACGCAGGACTACGGCCGCTGCGCTGTGATCCACTTCAAGGAGTATCCCAACAACTTCTTCTTTGGCAATACCTACGTCACTGAGATGCTGGACCAGGTAAAGGCAGACGGCATGGAGGGGCTGTTGTTCGCGTCTATCATCCGTTTTAAGGAGCAGACGGGTAGGACCTCCGGCCGTACCTACATTGCTTTCGATGTGGAGGAGTTCACGCCTAACGCATAGGGGAATGCGAGCTCTAGGAATGCCCGGCTGATATAGTCTATTAGCCGGGCTTTTCTGTCTTTGGAGGTGTAAAGGATGTATACCGGGTTTCTTCCATGTCCGTTCTGCGGCAAAGACAATAAGCTTCGTATCCACACGCGCAAGCACCGCGACTATCCTGACGGTCTATTTGCCGTCAAGTGCACGCGATGCGGCATCAGGGGACGCTACCAGCTTACCGAGGAACGAGCTATAGACGCATGGAACACACGCGCGGAGCGGACGTGCGAGATGGAGTATATAACTGACTTCATGAGCTGGCATTGCAAGGCGTGCGACATGATGGATATGGCACCGAGAAACCCAAAGCCAAGGTACTGCAAGTGGTGCGGCGCGAAGGTGGTGGAGTAGGATGGCAAGAAGCGCAAAAGCAGATGAAATGTACAACGCACGTAGGCGTGTGAGGCGCGTCATAAACAACCTGAGGAACAATCTGGACAGCTTCAACGATGTTGGCCGCGAAAGCGTGGAACGCTACATCGCCAACGCAGAGAGGCTTGTTGAACGCTCGTTGGCGAAGAACAGGCCTAAGAACCTCACAGAGAAGGAGCGCAAACGCTATGACGAGCGCGTTGTCCGTGAGCTCGCACAGGTGGGACAGGTGAAGACCACTTCCAGGCAGACAAGGGCAAACAAGATCACACAGAACGAGATGAACCTTGCTTCAACCGGTGACGAGGACACATCCCTTGGAGCCCAGGGTTTGGCAAAGGTGAAGATCTTCTATAAGGCTACGGAAGACCTTTGGCTTGGTGTACCGCTTCATAAGCGCAATGCGGTGATCATGGAGAAGCTAGGAGTCAACTCCTTGAAGGCTGCTCTTGAGATAGTACTTGCCGGGCAAGGAGAAGCATTGGCTGCTGCCGAGGAATATTTCAAACAGGGCGGCACCGGTCCTGCACCGGGTGACGGCGGTATCCAGGGCTCATATGATTGGATGGCTTACGTTAACAAGATATATGCGTAGTAATGTTCAAGGTCTGTGCAGCCTTTGACACAGAGACCACGAATATTGGAGAAGGCGTATACACAAGGGCTTTCGTGGTCTGCTACCAGGTCAACATCTTTAAAGATATTGACCTGGCTTCCTATACCATCGAACGTGATGACGATATAAGGATTGTCCGTTCTTTGGACGAATGCATCGCCATATTCGAGGATCTTATTGCCTGGGGGAGATCCAGAGAGATCGTCCCTATTGTGTGCGGATACAACCTCATGTTCGACCTCATCACGCTTTATGACTGGTTGGACAATTACAGGGTTGAGGTAAACGCGCAGAGCTCAACCAATGTCTATACGCTGGATCTGTTTATTGAAGATGTGCAAGTGCTTAGGTTCTGGGATACTTTCCATTTGGAGCTCAACGGTCTTGCTGCTATGGGCAGCACGGCAGGACTCCCGAAACTCTATGGAGAATGGGACTACTCATTAATCCGAACGCCTGATACTCCCCTCACACGTGAGGAGATCGAATACGCCAGGAGGGATGTCCAGGTCATTCCGGCGTATCTGAGATATCTATTGGAATCTAATGAATGGCTAAAGCCTGACATGCTGGGACTAAAGGTTATAACCAAGAGTTCTTTGGTGAGACAGTTTGCCCGGCGCAACCTGTACAACTTGAAGTTCACAAAGTTCAACGGGAATACCTTCAAGGTGGGAAAGGCCTTTGAGCTCACCTGCAAGCAGGAGCACGCAAAGGACTATAAGAGTTATGCGACTAGGAAAGCGGCCTTTCGCGGCGGTCTGACGTTCACTGCCGGCGCCTTTGCCTCAATACCTTTGCAGAACATCATCTCTCTTGATGTCACATCTATGCATCATCTATTCATCAATGGGCGCTATATGCCCGTTCATTTCGCCTGGAAAGAACCGGAGTTCTTGCAATACTTATGCGAGAAGACTTTACAAATCTCTGATGATTACCTGCTTTCGCATTATTACAAACCTTTCGACTTTGCCTTCCATATATTGGTTGAGTTCAACAACTTGCGACTAAAGGAGGGCAGCGCCTTTGAGCGGTGGCAGATCGGCACATTGGCTACCGCAAAGTTCATACGTGAAGGCATCGTCGCCGAATCATATGTTGAGAATGATTCCGCTAAGACGGCGGCGCTGGATGTGTTCGAGAATGGATTCCATGACTATATAAAAGGTGAGAACATCTGCGCATTCGGCAAGGTTCTAAGCGCTGAGGTATGCGGAGTTTTTATCTCAGAAGTTGAGCTGCTAGTGATGAAACATGTGTATGACTGGGATTCCTTCAAGGTGATAAAAGGAGAGGCAACCTTGAAGCATAAGCTGCCGTCAGACTATGTGACCCTACAAAGCAACATCCTTTATGAGCAGAAAAACGCAATGAAGGTTATCCACAAGCACTATTGTGAAAATGTGGAATACTCTGGGGAAATCCCTTCTATTGTTCCTGGGACAATCGCAGAGTTGGTGAGGTCAGGCGAGGCATCGGAAAACTTTATAGGTGCTTATTACAACTCAACGGTAAAGGGTTCTTTCAACGGTATCTATGGTACACAGGCGCAGGACGTTATGAAGCCTGGGTTTGTATGGAATGACAGCGGCATTGCCGTAGACCGCTCTGAGATTCTAAATGAGAAAAACTATGAGGATCTACTCCCGAAGAAGAACATGGTCAATTTCGCATACGGTCTGCGGATTGTAGGCGGTTCACGTCTTCATCTGGTATTAAGCATAGATATTCTCTACAAGTATTTCAAAGACCGTATCAGGCTTATCGGAGGGGATACGGATTCCTTGAAGATATCCGTTGATGGCGGCATAGAGCCGGAGGAGTTCCTAAAGGTTTTAAAGCCTTTGCACGATGCATCGGACAAGGCCATCTCCTTCTGTATGTCACGTGTTAGAAGATGGTTCCCCGATTACTCCTCAGAGCTAAAGGGCATCGGCCATTTCGACATAGAGCCCGCAAATTCTGAGAACGTCTATTACGAATGGGGGATGGAGGCCTGGAACAAATGCCGGATACTTATGGAACATGGCAGAAACCATGTGACGGCCGCTGGAATCGCCCGGCCGCGCAATGCGTTGAACGTGGAGAATTTCGCGGATCGGCTGTTTGCGCAAGGTGTGGAGTTCGCTGAGTATGCCCCTCTGCTCCTGGGGTATGACACGTTCATCCCTCCCGATCTCTCGCATTCGTTGCAGAAGCACCAACCGGAAAAGAACGATCTGTTTGTAAGGCCTGTTACGGACTACATGGGCAACAGGTATCAGGTGGAAGGGTTCCAGGCTGTTGCCCTCTACCCGGCAGGGCGCATGATAGGCGATCTGAGCAAGCTGTCCAACCTCAGAAACCTTCAGTACCTCAGGTCCAGAGGCGTTGACGTGGACAGCCACTCAAAGCAGCTGCGTTGGGACTATTTGCAGATGAAGGCCTTTATAGACATAATGGACGAAAGCGGGATCTGGTCTATAGGCTAGGAGGTGGTTCCAGATGCCTCTTTCAATTCCTTATGTCGACTGCCGCCAATATGCGGCATGTGTCATCTTCGTCCTTTGCTTCATCGTGCTCGACTTCCTCTCCGGGTTTATCCAGGCGGTTGCCAACAACAAGGTATCCTCCACGGTCATGAGGAAGGGCCTCTGGCACAAGGCAGGGGAGATCATGGCTTTGGTTTTCGGCATTGCGCTGAACATCGCAAGCGCCTACTTCAACATCGGCTTCGAGATACCGGGCATCCAGGCTGTTTCGATCTATATCGTTGTGATGGAATGCCGCTCAATCTGGGAGAATATCTGCAGGCTTACACCGGAGATCAAAGACCTTTTCCATTTCGGGGATTAAACCACAATATATTGTGTATCTGTACCGTGTGCGGTACAATGAACCTGCGTGGCTTGTGTTTTCGCTTGGCAAGTAGAGTAAGCCGGTTACGCCAGGCCTTGCGGCCTCCGGAGCTCGTGCGTAAAGCGAACGCATTTTAGCCGACTTGAACCGATGTGCCGCGCATTTATGCTAGAGCCGGGCGGCGCATTCAGGATGTAATGCTGTCCGGCTCGCTGCATATGTGAGGTGCAAAATGGGATTTGAAAAGGTTTTTGCGCTGCTCAATGCCCTTGGTGATGACACTGACACCACTGAGATCCAGAACACTCTTCAAGACGAGATCGATGAGGTTACTAGGATTTCCGAGGGTGCCAACGCCAAGGTGAATGAGCTGATCGCGCAGAACGACGATCTGATGAAGGAGCTCACCGAGGTCAAGGCGCGCAACTATGAGCTCATGGTCGCTGCCACCGCCGATGTTGCTTCTGAGGAAGAGGACGAGGAGGAGCCCGAGGTTCCTGCTATCGAAGATCTGTTTGAGGAGGTCTAATCATGGCTATTTCGCTCAATGCAAGCAATGCGCAGATCCTCAATGCCGTGCGTGACCAGGCCGGCCTTGAGTATCAGATGCGCATTCCTGCCGTCTCTGACGGCGACATCTCCAAGGCTCTGAAGGAGCTGGACAAGTACACGCCGATGTGGAACATCTTCATGAGCACACTGCTCAACACCATCGGCCTCAGGATGTTTAATGAGAACCTGTATGAGAACCGTCTCCGTCCTTTGAAGTCTGGTTCCCTGGCGTTCGGGGGCATGGTCGAGGAGTATTCCATCAACCTGATCCAGGCCGAGGAGTATGACGTTAACGATACTAATGTGTTCGAGGTCAAAGAGCCGGATATGGAGGTCAACTGGCATCGTATCAACTCCCGTAGGCGCTATCCCCTCACCATCAACGAGGACCTTATCGCCGAGGCCTGTGAGAGTGACGGCGGCCTTTCCGCTCTGATCACCTATATCATGCAGACCCCTCAGAACTCCGCTGAATGGGACGAGTACCTGCTCATGCTGGAACTCCTTGCCAAGTACCAGACGGAAGACGGCTTTGCCAATGTGCAGGTTTCCGACATTCTCACTGCGGCAGATCCCGAGGCCGCGGGTAAACAGCTTGTCAAGGCTGTCTCCACCTGGTACGAGAAATCCAAGTTCTACCGCAGGGACACCAACGCTGCCGGTATCGATGCCGTTTCCCGTAATATGATCCTGCTCACCACGCCAGAGATCCAAGCCTCTTACAACGTTGATGTGCTCGCTGCTGCCTTCAACATGTCCCGCGCCGAGTTCATGGCCGACCGTGTGCTCACTGTTGACAAGTTCCCCGAGGGCCTGTCCGGTACCCAGGCCATCCTCCTGGATGCCGACTGGTACAAGGTGTTCGACACCAAGAACAAGGTTGCCTCCATCTATAACCCCAAGACGCTCAACTGGAATCATTTCCTTCATCGCTGGGGCATCTTCTCCTGCTCGCGTATGCGTCCGGCTATTAGGTTCTCTACCGATGCTGGCAACATTAATGTTCCGGTTGCTAGAACTGTTACTGAGGTGGCAGCTAGGTTCGATAGCAGCGCTGCGGATATCGGCACCCTTAATGTGCCGGGCACTGAGTTGGTAGTCGATGATACTGCAGGTATCGATGTTAAGCTGGATGCAACCGTCTATTATGAGCAGGGCGACGATAGCAGCAACGATAGCAATGCGTACTGGCTTATCTCCGGTGCAATCGCGCCTATTGTCACTGTCGATGATAACGACAAGATCGTATATGCATATCCCAATGCAGATGAGAGCGGAGATCCTGATTACGATACCGCATCTTTGGATGTCATCCTTCCTGACAGCGGTACGTATGTCGATCGTGACGGTGTGCTGCATGTTGCGCCGGATATGTCTTATAGCGCTCTGAAGCTCACCGCTATTAGCACGCAGGATCCGACCAAGAACCACACCATTACGGTTTATTCGACTGCTCAGGCTGCGCTTCTTCCTGCTTAGTTCGAAAGCGGTTTAACTCATGGATGCCTTCACAATCGCATCATGGCCTGTGGGCTCCCGTGCCACCCTTTATAGGGTGGCATGGGACTCCAACTACAGGGATGTCGTGAGGTTCGAGGACGAGGCAGAGCGCGAGGCCTATTTCAACTCTTTGGATGGGGATTCCATAGAGATAGACAAGATGACCTATCTGAAACCGAATGAACCTATCAGAATCAACATCCCATTTTCGGCCTGTTACAACTACAACTACATAGTGGTAGAAAATCCAAAGCTTCCCGTTCCTGGGGAGATCACCCCGCCAAAACTGTTCTACTTTGTCAACGGTGTTGCCTTTGACGCGCCTAACACGACGATCATCACGGTACAGCTCGATGTGTTCCAAACCTATCTTTTCGACTTTGAGCTGGGACAGTGCTTCCTAGAGCGCGGCCATATGCCGATGCAGCTTTTCTCCCAATATGTGAGCTATACAAGCGATTCAATAGATTTCGAATGGGATTCTGTGAGGAAGTACCTTCTTGCTCCAGAGGGCTTGGACATAGGCAACGAGTATCTTATCGGATGGTCCCAGCATTACGATCTAAGCCGTGAAGATCCCTTGGACGATACTTGGGAGCCGAAAGAGTATGACGGCTGGGCCATTATGGTGATGTCAACCACTGATATGCTTCAACCCTGGGGGACGGTCGACGATCCCTCACTTCATACGGCAAAGGGCGGTCAGGTCGATACCCTTGTATCCGGCTGTGACATTCTTATTTTTTGGACATATGAGGCCTATATGGAATTCGCCGAGGAGGTCAAGTCGCATCCTTGGATCTCGTCAGGCATCATCTCAATAACGGCAGTTCCGAAACTGATGTTGCGAGAGGCAAAGGAGGAGCATCTTCTTGGTGAAGGCGGCTACAACGGCAAGGTCCCGGATGATGTGTATATAAACGCATATAGCCTTGATAGCGATTACACATTGTACAAATCGGAATACAGCTTCATAAAGGAGATGCGTAAGATCCTTCCTGGCAGATGTAAGAACTTCTTCAAGTTCTATACCTTCCCTTATTCCTATATCGAGATATCGGCTTTGAACGGCTGTACGCTTCTCCTGAAGCCGGAGCTTATGAACACTGAAAGCGTTGAGCTTCGTGTAGAGAGTTGCTGTGCTCCTGGAAACTCAAGATTGGCCTTTTACCCTTACAAGTACGGCACAACTGATACTTCCGACCGGACTTATCATTATATGACCACAATCGGATCTCATTATGACCATCCCTATGATCATGGATACAACCTCGATACCGCCATCTGGTTTGATAACTTCCCCCAATTTTCGATCGTCAATGACGGTTATCTAATGTATCTTGCCGGCACTGTCCATACCAGGGAATACCAATACAACGCAGCCGGCTGGGCACAGTCCAGAGGCATGATGCAGGCCATGAATACCTTCAACAATGCAGAGATGCAGTACGGTACCGCTGCCGCGAACCAACGCAGGAATATGCTTGCCAATACCTATGCAGGGTATGTAGGCGGTGTGACCGGCTTAGGCAATGCGATTCTCGGCGCATCTCCGGGAGGTCTTGTAAATACGATTGGAAACGTTTTCACCGCTTACTCGAATGCAGACACGCAAAACAAGAACTTTCTTGCATCTTTGGAGACTAGCCGCATTGTCAACAATGCAAACATGAACCTTGCCGAGGATGTTATCCAGGGTGACTATGAGAACGCCATTGCCGGAATCAACGCCACTGTCCAAGATGCGGCACTGACACAGCCTTCGATGTCAGGTGCCAACGGTGGAAACGGGTTTAACATCTCAAACGGGTATTTCGGATACGACATCAGGTTTAAGCTCCCGAATGAGAGATACCTTAACATTGTGGCCAATTACTGGGGTCGTTACGGGTATGCCTACCATCAATATGTGAAGCCCCCTAAAAACCTGAAATGTATGAGGCATTTCACCTATTGGAAGATGAAGGATACATATATCACATCTGCCAGAGCCGATGAAACCGCTAAAAATACTTTACGTGCGATATTCGAGCGCGGTGTGACGGTATGGAGTGATGCCTCTGAGATAGGTCTGGTAGATCCGCTGGATAACTGGGAATCTTTGGAGGTGTAGCCGATGTCAAAACCTGTTAAGACAGACCCCTATGTCTATGTGCCGGAGGAAGACCTCATGTTGGGGCGTAACCATGTGCGTGAGCTCCTTTCACCTGCTGCCGGCTATGACGTAATGCAGTACCGCTATTGGAAGTCTTATCTGACATCCCTTGCACTGAGCGCGTTTGAATGGGAGGGGATGCCGGCCGGAATCGACACGCGCGCAATAGAGTATATCCTCCTGCATTGGGGCCTTGGAGCCCTGTTCATGGAGGACGGCGGCTTCCTGTTCGCCCAATGCGCTTCCAGCAACATGCTTAACATGTATTACAACCCTAACGAGTGCGTACTCACGGCCCCTAACGGCTCAATGTGGACGAGACACGCGCAGACCTATGTAAAGGACGGGGAGTTGATGATCCCTGATTGTGTCGTGGTTTTCGACAATATGAACCGTGAGCCGTTGGACGTGTACATCGACTGGTATGCAAAAAGGCTTGCGACATATGACCGAATTGCAGACATCAACATCGGTGCACAGCGCACGCCTTGGATCATCACCGGAAGCGAGGAGACAAAGCGCACGCGCAAGGCCTGGGTACGCAGGTTGTATGAAAACGACCAATACATAGAGGTCAATTCCAATGCCGGAGGCGGGCTTGGAGAGGTCCCGCAGGTGCTCCCCACAGAAGCACCATTTGTTGCAGATAAGATCTTCGAGGCAAAGCAGAAGCTGCTCAATGAGGCTTTAACGCTTATTGGCGTGGACAACACCAACAACGAGAAGCGTGAGCGGCAGATAGTGGACGAGGTTCTCGCCAACAACGAACAGATTTCCCTTCTCAGACGCTCCAGGATGGAGTGTAGGAGGGTTTTTTGCGAAAGGGCCAATGCCCTCTATCACTTGGATCTAAACGTCAAATTCGCGGCTCCTCATATCTCTGAGGCCCCTATCAACAGACTTGCATTGGGTGGAGACGTTCAAGGGTTGGTGAACAGCTTATGATCCTTCTTAGCGGTGACAATGCTCCGACACTCTATGACCTTGTGAACTATTACGGGTTCTCACAAGCTGACGTGTTCGGCGGTTATCCGATATGGAATGAAAGTAAAAGAGGTTGGCTGCAAGATCGTGTATATGCCCATTTTCAATTCCGCGAGATCAACCAAGATACACCGGCGCAGTTCCTCCATTTCTTTAACCGCAAACTTAATGAGGTCATGCCTACGCTGAACCCCATCTTTGCAGCCTTGGAGAATGCAAAGCCTGAACTTGCGCAATGGCAGGAAAGCAGGGTGCTTGCATCAACTACCCCGCAGACGCAGCTTTCAGGGGCGGAGCAGTATGCGGACGCTCTACAGGATTCCAGAGTTGAAGGCGGCGTTGCGATTGCAACAGCCCTACAGACCTGGTACACGGGTGTGAACAATGCTTTACTGCTACTATATACAGAGCTGGAGCCCCTTTTCTACCAATTTTGGGAGGTGAACTAATATGAGTATTCTCAAATGGCCTGATGACTTTGAATGGCCGTATGCAGGACAGCCTATGAACGTACCCGTCCAGTTCGCACGCGGAATGGTAAAGGTCGAGGACCAGATCTACTGGCTTTTGAACGGTTTGCAAAGGCTCAATGCCGAAGGTATTTCCCTGGATACCATGAAGAGCTATGTTGACATGTCCGGGGCAAAGACGCTGGATGCCGCCAACGAATATACGGAGAACACGTTCGACCGCTTTAACCGTCTTCTCAATGAACTGGAGGAGATCGTTGAAGGTATTAATTCTCAGACGGCAATTTCCAGAAACCCGGTAACGGGAATGAACGATTTCATTTATGTTGCCCTGAAACAGATGTATGACCTTTTGAGGCCTCATGCCATCACTTGGAACGAGCTGGATGCTACGGGTATGACCTGGGCAGAGCTCGCGGCTGAGAACTGGACTTATTACCAGGTGGAAATGTTCGGAAACATCCTTATCAACGATTCCGAGGAGCACCGGGTCTTTTTCACTCCTGCGGGCCATATCTCCCCGTTTATCCCCGGGTACTATTCGGATGTGTTCGTGCATGGAACGACCTGGAACGAACTGACAGACAATGGATTCCTGTATTCAAGGAGAGGTGATTAGCAATGAGCACCACGCATTATGAGTTTCCGACCATCAACGGCACTGACGCTATCAACGGCGTTGATGCCATCAATGGCCTTGCCAATGCAGTTGATACGGCCCTTTATGCCGTTGATTCCACTGTAAGCGGACAGGCCACCGACATCCAGACCGCGCTTGATAACGCGGCATCTGCAAGCACGGCGGCGAATGCGGCAAGCACCAACGCAGCGGCAGCGCAGGCAACCGCCGGAGCTGCCGTCAATTCCGCTACATCTGCTGTTAATACAGCGGCATCTACCGCAAACGCGCTTATTACATTTGAACAGAAGTTCAACCTTGTTTCCAATAGTGTAAGCAGTGGACTTGCAATGTCCGGATGGACTTATAACCTCACGCTTGCGCAGAGTTCAGACGGATCAATCTTCAAATTCTATGGAATTTGTGATTCGAATATAAACGCTTCTAAGACTATGACGCGCGTGGGTATTCCTGGCGGCAGTGGCAACTATGCTTATGGCGTCGCAACAGGTCTTACACTTAATAATGCACCGTCAAGTGCTTATGTTGTTTCTCCGGCGGGTTTTTATAGCGCGGCTACCAGCACCGAAGTTTATGATAACGTCTTTGTCTCGTTTGCGGTAGGAACTGACGGCCAGATTTACATTATGCCTTCGAGCGCGTCAGCGGCTAGTTGGTCTAACAGCCGTAGTTACCATGTAGGATACTTCCCTTGCCTGTATTTCAATGCCTCGTTCGGTGATGATCCGATTAATCCTGACGAGGGCTAGCAGACAATGCCTTCCAGGTCTAATAACATCGAATACGCCATCTACGTCACTTGCGAGGTGGAAAGCGGTTTTGACTGGGGTAGTGTGTACTTTGAGGATCCTATTACAATCGGGATCACCCAATGTTACGCATACAATGCCAAACGCCTTTTAAAGCGATGCCGCGAGAGTGACCCCGGCTGGAGCACTTTCGCGGCAGCGGCCCCACGCCTTGCAAATGCGTTGAACAATGTATCGGACGAGGGCTGGACACAGATATACGTGACACAGGCAGAGGCCAACGCCTGGGTTGCAATGTCCCAATCAGACGAGAACCACGCCATCCAGATGCAGGACGCGCGCGAGGAGTTCAACGGGTATCTTGACCTGTTGGTTTCCAAAGGTCTTTCAGACAACAGGCCTCAAACCTTGTGTTTTGCCGCAAACATGTACCATCAATCCCCGCAACGTTGCCTACGTGTTTTGAACGCTTGCAGCCCTAGTGCAACTCTGGATTACATGTACCAATGTTGTTTAAACGATTCGATTCTCGGCAGATACAGGAACAGATATACAACCGTTTACAACCGTCTAAAGGCCTGGAACGGTGAAGATCCTCCGCCCGACTTCGGGCAGAACTCCGGTGAGTATTGGGGAGGTCAGGCAGAAGGCACAGCGGCCGGAGACGGTTCTGCCTCAATCTCATTGACAAGGGTTTTCTACAATCAGGGCCGCATGATTGCCTTTGGCACCGGTTATGAGAAAGGTATACAGCTCAGAGAGACTTCCACAGGCAATTGGATCCCAGAGCGCAGGAACGTGACAGAAGGAGCGGATGTAACGCCTTCATACACGGGAGGCGGCTCTGGAGATGCAAAGGCTGTTTGCGATCTCTATGATTCCTGGGAGAAAGACTACGATTTCGCCTATTCCCAGGGAGACGGAAGGTTAGGCCTTCCCCAGAGCGGTGCAAGCGATTGCAGCGGCTCTATATGGTGCGCATATCATCAGGCCGCTGGTGTTGATTGCGGCACGTGGACGGGTGACATGTTAGGCAAAGGAACTGAGATTGCATGGGGACGAGCAGGAGAGTTCACTGACGAGGTATTAGCAAAGATGCAGCCGGCAGACCTGATCATATATTCGCATGGATCCTCAATGGGAACCGGGGATCATGTAGAGATGTATATGGGCTCTGGATATGACAACGACCTTTTAGGAGGCGGCAGAGCTCCTGTACCCCATTACAAGAACGCAAAGCAATATACGAACAGCGGCTATTTCAACCTATGGCAAGTTAGAAGGTATCTCTGATGCCTTACTATGACTGGGGTAAAACCCTTTCACACTCCAACACGGCAATATTCCTGATTATCTCCTCGCGTGGATTTGGCAAGACCTACGGAATGAGAAAGACGGCTATCAACTCATTTCTTAAAGACGGCTCGAATTTTGTTGAGGTGGTCAGGTATAAAAGCGAGCTCGCTGACGTACAGAACGAATATTTCTCAAAGTTAGAACTCAACAACGAGTTTCCCAATCATATCTTCAAGGTTCATGGGAACAGCGGTTATATAGCAGAAAAGCCTAAGACAGAAGACGAAAAACCAGACTGGAAACATCTTTGTTATTTTGTCGCTCTATCAGGCCAGCAGAAGGCAAAGAAGCGCACGTTTGCCAATGTGCGCTATATGATCTTCGATGAGTTCCTTATATCTAACAACACTTTCCCGGGATACCTAAGGAATGAATATGGGGAATTCCTCAACCTTTTCGACAGTATCGCCCGCGAGATACCAGGACAGGGAACAAAGCTAAAGGCCGTCCTTCTGGGCAATTCCTGCAACTTGGTCAATCCCTATTTCGCAGCGTTCGGAATCAACAAGGAGCCCTCCTACGGCTATCACTTCTACAACGGGAAGATGGTTCTGCTCCACTACGTTGAACCGGGCGAATACGGAGAGTTGAAGAAGGAGACAACAGTTGGAAAACTTGCTAAGAACACCACGGCCGCAAGCGTGATGCTGGAAAACAGGTTCGATGATGCCAACGACAGCTACATAGGAAAGAAACCGAAAAACGCTAAGTTCGATTTCGGCATGATCTACAGGGGACAGCAGTTCGGAATATGGCTGGACGAGATAGAGAGCTATTACTATGTAACGCCCAAGATTCCGAACGGAACCAACAGGCCTGTATTCTCCCTCACCACTCCAGATAACAGGCCTAATTTCATCATCCTGAACAAATCGGACAAACGCTTGAAGAGTTTCCTTAATCTCTACTATATGGGAATTGTCAGATATGAGACACCGGCTTTAAGGGAGAAGTTCTTTAAAGCTTTGACGGTTTTCGGCATTAGATAGGAGGTAGTCAAAATGCAGAAAATCATTGATATCAGCGAGCATAACGGGGATGTTGACTTTAAGAAGATTAAAGCGGCAGGTTGGCACATCATCCTGCGTATCGGCTGGTTTGGAAACCAGAACTACGCATTCGACAAGAAGTTCACGCGAAATGTGAATGGATGCATCAACAACAAGATTCCATTCGGCATCTACGTCTATTCCTACGCAAAATCGGCAGAGCGCGGCCGTGCGATGGCTGACTGGGTGCATAGGAACATAGCAAACATCCATTGCGCGTATGGAATCTACATCGACCTGGAAGAGCCAGGGACGGAACGTTACGCCTGTGAGGTCAACAACGCATTCTACCAACGGATGAAGCAGCTCAGGTATTCCAACATCGGCCTTTACGCCTCACTGTCTTGGATCCAGAACTATCTCACCAATGCAAAGTATGACCGACTATGGTTGGCTCAATGGGCCTCAAAGAAGTCGATTGCTTGCGACATCTGGCAGTATTCCAGCAATGGATCGGTTGCAGGTGTAGGACGTTGCGATGTTAACGAATGCTACTTTGCAGCTAACTCACCCGGTGCGATCATCAACACGACCGACAAACCCAAGACTTTGTCAATTGATGGCCTTTGGGGTAAGGAAACCACAAAAGCGCTGCAGAGGTACTATGGAACTCCCTGTGATGGAATCGTATCCAACCAATACATTGGATACAGGGCAAAGAACCCTGGCCTTCTTTCGAGCTCATGGAACTGGATCAACACATCCCATACAAATGGCTCTGTAGTCATCAAGGCTTTGCAGAAGACTTTAAAAGTTACCCAGGATGGGCTCTTTGGGCCTAAGACGTGCAAGGCCCTTCAGAAGCGTCTAGGAACATACCAAGACGGCTATATCTCTAATCCTAGCGCGTGTGTGAAAGCATTGCAGAAGGCCCTTAACAAAGGTAGAATC
>OCTW011221849.1_pt1 | contig 15713 bp, 13 predicted proteins | sample 1539671 | NCBI WGS metagenome assembly OCTW01 (sample SAMN02144230, study PRJEB22623) | gut metagenome | biome: sheep rumen | host: Ovis aries | place: New Zealand
AAATAATAAATCTTTATATGATAAAACTGAAGATTTAATTTATTATATAGATACATTTAGAGTCTTATCTTTTGGAAATGATTGTTATGATGATGAAGTAATTAATAAAACTGTAGATGATTATGTTGAACATGCATTTCAGGATTCTAAGAGTAATTTATTTTATTCTTATATTGATCTTCATGTGGCTATTTTATCTAATTTATATGAAAGAAATAGATTAGAGGATGTATATAAAGTTTGTAAAATATATATTAATTCTAGACAAAGTACTTTAATGAATATAGATTTGTACAAATTATATGTTAAAAGTATTAGTAAAGAATATAATTTAGTTGAATATATTTCAGCTTTAGAAAAGTATTCATCTCTTCTAGAATATAAAAATAGATTAACTAAGAAGCATTCTCAATATTATTATGAAAAAGCTCAAGATGCTGATGATATTAATTTTGAATTTAATAAATTAAAGAATGACTATTCTCATGATGCTTTAACAAAATGTTTTTCACGTGCAAAATACGACTCAATTAGAAAGAGTAAGAATTTTGGTTCATTAATTTATTTTGATGTTAATAAATTAAAGGTTATTAATGATACGTTCGGTCATAAATTTGGTGATAAATATTTAATTAAATTTGTACATAATATTGAAAAAGCTATGCCAAATGATTCTTTGTATAGAATTGGTGGAGACGAATTCATTTTAATCAGTAATGATTATAAAAAAGACGATATTATTAAAAAATTAGAAAAATTATTTAGATTACGTCTATTTAATACTGATGATATAGATAAATTTAGTGCAGGTATTGTTATTAATGATACAGGTATTACAATACAAAGTGCTGAAGAGAGAGCTGATAAAATTTTATACGATGTTAAGAATTTAAAAGAAGAATATTATAGATTCTATAAATAGAAAACGATTTCAGAAAATATATTAAAATTCATACTAGATTTTAAAAATTCTATGTGCTAAAATTTAAATAGAAAAAATAAAGAACCTAGATTTTAATAAATCAAGGCAATTGATTCTTAGTCTAGGCTAAGAATCTTTTTTTATAAAGAGGTGGATTGTATGAAAGGATTATTTAATTTGAAAAGTTTAACTTTGCAACAAATTAATCAAATTCTTTCTTTAGCATTCCAATTAAAGAGTGGTTTTTCTCTTTCTTATCCAGATAAGAGAATTGCCACTCTTTTTTTTGAGAATTCAACACGTACTCATAACAGTTTCGTGATGGCAATGTTAAAGCTTGGAATAAAGTTTGATGATATTAATGTTTCGCAAAGTTCTGTAAATAAAGGTGAGACTTTATATGATACGGTTAAAACCTTAGAAGCGTTAGGTTTTGATGCTGTAATTATTAGACATAGTCAAAATGAATATTATAAAGAACTTGAAAATGTAAATATGCCAATTATTAATGCTGGTGATGGAAGTGGTTCACATCCTACACAAAGTTTATTAGATTTAATGACAATTAAAGAAGAATTTTCAAAGTTTGAAGGCTTAAAATGTTGTATTGTAGGTGATATAGTTCATTCAAGAGTTGCGCATACAAATGCTGAAATAATGAAAAGATTAGGAATGAAAGTATATATTGCAGGTCCTAAAGATTTCTTAGATGATACAGCAGAAGTAATTGACCTTGATGAAGCTATTAAGACATGCGATGTAATAATGTTATTAAGAGTTCAATTTGAAAGAAATGCTACTTTGAACATGTCAAAGGAAGAATACCATAAAAAATATGGTCTTAATATGGATAGAGTAAATAATATGAAAAAAAATGCAATTATCATGCATCCTGCTCCTGTTAATAGAGGTATAGAAATTGCTGATGATGTTGTTGAATGTGAAAAAAGTAGAATTTTTAAACAAATGACTAATGGCGTTTATGTAAGAATGGCCGTTATAAAAGAAGTATTAGAAGGGAATTTATAAAAATGTTATTAAAAAATGGAAGAATTAGAATAGGAACAGAATTAGTTAAAAAAGATATTCTAATCGAAGGAAATAAAATTATTAAAATTGAAGACTATATAGAAGGCGAAGGAATTGATTTAAATAATGGATATGTTTGTCCAGGATTAACTGATTTACATGTTCATTTTAGAGAACCAGGTTTTGAGTATAAAGAAACAATTTTAACTGGTTCAAAGGCAGCTGCTAAAGGAGGTTTTACTACTGTATTCTTAATGCCAAACCTAAATCCTTGTCCAGATAATTTAGATAATTTAAAAGTTGAAGAAGATATTATAAAGAAAGATGCAGTAATTGAATGTATTCCTTATGCAAGCGTATCTGTAGGTGAAAAAGGTGAAAAATTATCTGATATTGATAATTTAAAGTCAAAAACTAGATATTTTTCAGATGATGGTGTTGGAATAAATAATATCAAATTATTAGATGAAGCTTTAGAAAAAATAAAGAAATATGATTTATTTATAGCTTCACATGCAGAAGATAATATGTATAAGCAAGACCCAAAAGGCGAATATTTAGCAGTAAGAAGAGAAATTGAAGAAGCTAAAAAATATAATGTTAAATATCATTTCTGTCATATGTCTTGTAAAGAAAGTTTTGAGGCAATCAAAGATGCACAAAACAAAGGATATAAAATAAGTTGTGAAGTTACACCTCATCATTTATTTTTAAACAATGAGATGATTAAAGATAGTAATTGGAAAATGAATCCACCTTTAAGAAGTGAAGAAAATAGATTAGAAACAATAAATGCGCTACTATCTGGAGTTGCAAGTGTTATCGCAACTGATCATGCACCACATAGTTTTGAAGATAAAGCTAAAGAATATGATAAGGCAGCAAATGGAATAATTGGTTTAGAAACATGTGCACCTTTAGTTTATACATATTTGATAAAAACTAAAAAAGCTTCATTTAAGGATTTTGAGGATTGGTTATCTAACAATCCAAGAAAATTAGCAGGCTTAAAATTAAATAAGATAGAAGTTGGTGCAATTGCTAATTTATGTGTCTTAGATATAGACAATATACATACATACAAAGAAACTGAAATTGAATCAAAAGGACACAATTGTCCATATATAAACATGAGTATGTATGGTTTTAATACACTTACTATATGTAATGGTAAAGTTGTATATCAGAAACAAAAAGGAGAAATTTAATATGAATAAAAAGCTAGTTCTTGAAAATGGCAAGGTTTTCTATGGCCAAGGTTTTGGGTCAAATGAAAAAAAGATTGCTGAGATTGTATTCAATACATCAATGGTTGGATATCAAGAGATAATGTCAGATCCTAGTTACTGTGATCAATTTGTAGTTATGACTTATCCATTAATTGGAAATTATGGTCTAACTAGTGAAGATTATGAATCTAATGGCGTTTATATGTCAGGATTTATTGTGCATGAATATAATGATCTTCCTTCAAATTTTAGATTCACAGAAACTTTAGGTGATAAAATGAAAGAAAGTCATGCGGTAGGAATTTCTGGTGTAGATACTAGAGAAATAACTCGTATTATTCGCGACTGTGGATCTATGAAAGCGATGATTTGTGATGCGTCTTATCCTCTTGAGAAATGTTTAGAAGAACTAGCTTCTTTTAATTATAGACATGATCAAGTTAGTAGAGTTTCTACTAAAAAGGTATGGTACTCAAGATGCCAAAATTATAAATATACAGTTGTAGCTATAGATTGTGGTTGCAAGCTTAATATTATTAGAATGTTAAATTACTTTAAATGCAATGTTGTAGTCGTACCTTTTGATACACCTTCAGAAAAGATTTTATCGTATAAGCCTGATGGATTATTTATTTCAAATGGGCCAGGGGATCCAATTGATGTAACTCCAGTAATTGATACTATTAAGACTTTAAAAGGTAAACTTCCAATGCTTGGGATTTGTTTAGGTCATCAAATGATAGGTTTAGCATATGGAGCTAAAACTTATAAGATGAAGTTTGGTCATCGTGGTGCTAATCATCCTGTTAAAAATTTAATAACTTCAAAAATTGAAATTACAAGTCAAAATCATTCTTACGCTATAGATAAATCATCTTTAGCTAATACTGGTTTAGAATTAACTCATATCAATTTACTTGATAATGAAGCCGAAGGTATGATGGATAAAGAAAATAAAGTTATATCTGTTCAATACCACCCTGAAAGTGCGGCCGGACCTGAAGATAGTAGATATATCTTTCAAAAGTTTTTAGAAAATATGGATTTATTTAAAGAAGGTAAGTAATATGAAAAGATTAGATTTGAAAAAGATTTTAATTATTGGTAGTGGTCCTATTAAAATTGGACAAGGTGCTGAATTTGATTATGCAGGTACTCAAGCTTGTCTAGCTTTAAAGGAAGAAGGATATGAAGTTGTACTTGTTAATTCTAATCCGGCTACAATAATGACTGATACTAAGATTGCTGATAAGGTTTATATGGAAGCGTTAGATCTTGAAAATGTTGCAAAGATTATAAGAAAAGAACGCCCTGATGGAATTATTTGTTCAATAGGTGGTCAAACTGGATTAAATCTTGGTATGAAGCTAGCTATAAATGGTATTCTTGAAGAATGTCAAACAGAATTACTTGGTACAAGTTATGAAGCCATCAATAAAGCCGAAGATAGATTATTGTTTAAAGAATTATGTCAAGAATTAGGTGAACCAGTTTTACCAAGTGAAAATTGTAAATCACTTGATGAAGCTATTGAAGCTGCTAAAGAAATAGGATTCCCTGTTATCTTACGTCCTGCATTTACACTAGGTGGTACTGGAGGCGGATTTGCTGATAATTTAGAAGAATTAATCACTATAGCTAAAAACGCATTGAAATTATCACCTGTTGGTGAAGTCTTAGTAGAAAAGTCTATTAAAGGTTATAAAGAAATTGAATATGAAGTATTAAGAGATAAAAATGATACCGCTATTGTTGTATGTAATATGGAAAATGTAGATCCAGTAGGAATTCATACTGGTGATTCAATTGTTGTTGCACCAAGCCAAACTTTGACTAATAAAGAATATCAAATGTTAAGAAATAGTGCTTTAAAAATTATTAGAGCGTTAAAAATTGAAGGTGGTTGTAATGTTCAATTTGCTCTTGACCCATATTCATTCCAATATTATCTAATTGAAGTAAATCCTCGTGTATCTCGTTCTAGTGCGCTTGCAAGTAAAGCTTCAGGTTATCCAATTGCTAGAGTTTCTGCAAAAATTGCTGTAGGTTTAACTTTAGACGAAATTAGAATTGCAAATACTGTTGCTTCATTTGAACCTACACTAGATTATATAGTTACAAAAGTCCCACGTTTTCCATTTGATAAATTTAATGATGCGAAACGTAATTTATCAACTCAAATGAAGGCTACTGGTGAAGTAATGGCACTAGGCAGGACTATTGAAGAATCAATCTTAAAAGCTATACGTAGTCTTGAAAATAAGACATGTCATCTTGAACTTGATAAATTTAATAATTTAAGTGTAGAAGAGTTATTCGATATTATCAAGCAACATACAGATGAAAGAATATATGCTATTTGTGAAGCATTAAGAAAGGGTGCATCTATAGATGAAATCTATGAATTAACAAAAATAGATAGATTCTTTCTTGAAAAATATAATAATATTGTATTACTTGAAAATGAAGTTAAAGATAATCCATATAATATTGAAATATTTAAAAAAGCTAAAAAGTATGGCTTTTCAGATGAATATATTGCCAAACTTTATAAAACTGATAAGTTTAAAATTTATGAATATAGAAAAGAAAATAATATTAGACCTGTATATAAGATGATAGATACTTGTGCAAGCGAATTTAAATCATATATTCCTTATTTCTATTCTACTTATGAATCTGAAAATGAATCAATTAGAAGTGATAAGAAAAAGATTATTGTACTTGGTAGTGGTCCTATTAGAATTGGACAAGGTGTTGAGTTTGATTATTCAACAACTCATGCTATTTGGACAATTCAAAAAGAAGGTTATGAAGCGATTGTAATTAACAATAATCCTGAAACAGTATCTACAGATTATACATTATCAGATAAATTATATTTTGAACCTCTTTCTTTAGAAGATGTAATGAATGTTATAGATTTTGAAAAACCAATTGGTGTTGTTGTTTCTCTAGGTGGACAAACTCCAATTAATTTAGCTAATGATTTAGTTAAACTAGGTGTTAATATCATTGGTTCTTCAATTGATTCAATAAATAAAGCTGAAGATAGAAAATTATTTGAAACTGAAATGGAAAAAATAAATATTCCACTACCTAAAGGATATGGTGTATTTGGACTAGAAGAAGGAATTAAAGCTGCCGAAAATATTGGTTATCCTGTTTTAGTTCGTCCTTCATTTGTTCTTGGTGGAAGAATGATGAAAATTATTCATGATAAAAATCAATTAACATCATTTATGAAAGAAGTAATGGAATTTGATTCTCATCACCCTGTTCTTATTGATAAATATATTTATGGAATTGAATGCGAAGTAGATGCAATTTGTGATGGTGAAAATGTATTTATCCCTGGCATTATGCAGTTAATTGAACGTACTGGTGTGCACTCTGGAGATTCAATGAGTGTTTATCCTCCATATTCTTTAAGTGAGGAAGTAAAAAACACAATTATTGATTATACTAAGAAAATTGGTTTAGCACTAAATATGATTGGACTTTTTAATATCCAATTTATTGTAAAAGATAAGAAAGAAGTTTCTATTATTGAGGTTAATCCTAGAAGTAGTAGAACAGTTCCTTTCCTTGCAAAATCTACTGGTTATCCTATTGCTGATATTGCAAGTAAAGTAATGCTTGGACATAAATTAAAAGATCTTGGTTATGTTGGCAAAGGTATAGATAAGAAGAGATGGTATGTAAAGACTCCTACATTTAGTTTTACTAAAATTGAAGGTATGGATGTTGTTCTATCACCTGAAATGAAGTCTACAGGTGAGGCTATCGGTTACGATAAAGATTTAAATAAAGCTTTATATAAATCGCTAAAAGCTAGTGGTCAAAGACTTGTAAATTACGGTACTGTCTTTGTAACTATTGCTGATATTGATAAGGCTCAAGCATTACCTTTAATAAAACGTTTCTATGAATTAGGATTTAACATTGAAGCTACAAAAGGTACTGCAAAATTCTTAAAAGAAAATGGTATTCGAACTAGAATTCGTGAAAAGATTAGTCAGGGAAGTGAAGAAATTCTTGATTCTCTTAGAAAAGGTTATGTATCTTATGTTGTAAATACAATGACTGATGAATCTATCTCAACTGCACATGATGGTGTAAAGATTAGAAGATGTGCAATTGATAATAATATTCCTGTATTTACATGTTTAGATACAGTTGACGCTTTACTAAATGTTTTAGAAGGTATAACAATGAATGTATCTACAATTGATAGTGAGGAATAATATGGTAGTTGATTTAAAAGTTGTTAGTAATGAAAAAGTAGGACTTGATACATATTTATTAACATTAAGTGGAGATACAAGTTCTATAAAAAATTCTGGAGAATTTGCAGAACTCAAATTAAATGATTATTATTTACGTCGACCTCTATCTATTCATGATTATAATGAAAATACAGTTGAATTTTTATATAAAGTTTTAGGACATGGTACAAGAGATTTAACATATTATAAAGAAGGAGATACCATAAATACTATTCTAGGTCTTGGAAATGGATTCACTGACCTAGATAGTAAACATCCTTTATTAATTGGAGGAGGTATTGGAGTCGCTCCATTATATAATCTTGCAAAAAAATTTAATGATAATGGTATTAAACCTACATTAATATTAGGATATAAAAATATAAATGAAATATCATTATTAGATAAATTTAGCGAAGTTGCAGATGTTATTGTTACAACAGATGATGGTTCATATGGATATGAAGGTAATCCGCTAACATATCTAAAAAATAATAATGTTATGTTTGATAAATATTATGCATGTGGACCACTTATTATGTTAAAGTTTCTAACTCAATTTAATCAAAACGGATATGTTTCTCTTGAAGCTCGTATGGGATGTGGATTTGGTGCATGTATGGGTTGTTCAATTGAAACTAAAGTTGGAGTAAAAAGAGTATGTAAAGAAGGACCTGTCTTCTTAGCTAGTGAGGTAAATCTATGAAATTAAATATTGAATTTTTGAATAATAATTTTAAAAATCCGATTATTCCAGCATCTGGTACATTTGGATTTGGTTATGAATTTAGCGAATTTTATGATATTAATATCCTTGGTTCAATTTCATTAAAAGGTACAACTTTAGAACCAAGATATGGAAACCCTTTGCCAAGAATTGCAGAATGCCCAAGTGGATTAATTAACGCAATAGGTTTACAAAATCCAGGTGTAGATAAGGTTATTAGTGAGGAATTAGTAAAATTAGATAAAGTTTATAATGATAAGGTTATAGTAAATGTTGGTGGACACTCAACTTATGAATATGTTGAAACTTGTAAAAAGTTCAACAATGTTGATAAAGTGTTTGCAATTGAATTAAATATTTCATGCCCTAATGTTAAGGGTGGAGGAATGGCTTTTGGAACTGATCCAAAAGTTGCATACGATTTAATTAAAGAAATAAAAAAAGAATGCAAAAAACCTATAATTGCAAAATTAAGTCCAAATGTTACTAATATTGTTGAAATGGCTAAAGTTTGTGAATCAGCTGGTGCTGATGCAATTTCGTTAATAAATACTTTAGTAGGAATGCGTTTTGATTTAAAAACTGCAAAACCTATTATTTCTGTTAAAAAAGGTGGATATAGTGGCCCTGGGATTTATCCTGTAGCACTTAGAATGGTTTATGAAGTTTATAAAAATGTTCATATTCCTATTATAGGAATGGGTGGTATTTCATCTGCATATGATGTAATAGAGATGATGTATGCAGGAGCTAGATTAGTAATGATTGGTTCTCAAAATTTAATTAATCCTTATGCATGTAAAGAAATAATAGAAGATTTACCAAGAGTAATGAAAGAATTGAATATTGATGATTTAGAAAGTATTATCGGAAAGGCGCATATTTATGAATAATGTAATTATTGCATGTGATTTTGATTCAAAAGAAAAATTATATGATTTTTTAAAACCATTTAAAAGTTTAAATCCTTATATAAAGATTGGTATGGAAATGTATTATAAAGAAGGACCAAGTCTTGTAAGAGAATTAAAAGAAAAAGGATTTAAAATCTTTTTAGATTTAAAACTTCATGATATTCCTAATACAGTAAAAAGTGCGATGAAACAACTCGGTGAACTTGGTGTAGATATTACTAATGTTCATGCTGAAGGTGGTATTCAAATGATGAAAGCTGCTCGCGAAGGTTTAGATATGTCTGAATTAGGAAAAAAGACTAAACTTATTGCAGTAACAGTCCTAACTTCACTTGATGAAGATATGATACATAATGAATTATTAATTGATTCTAAATATAGATTAAGTGATGTTGCAAAAAATTATGCAAATAATGCCAAAATAGCAGGTCTTGATGGTGTTGTTTGTTCAGCTTATGAAGCTCCTATTATGTCTGATTTAGGACTTATTTCAGTTTGTCCTGGAATAAGAATGGAAGGAGATTCTTCAAATGATCAAAAAAGAGTTGCCACACCTAAATTAGCAAAAGAAAATAAAGCTTCTTATATAGTTGTTGGTAGAAGTATTACAAAGGCAGAAAATCCTGTTGAAGCTTATAATAAATGTTTAAAGGAGTTTAATGATTAATATGGAAAATTTAGAAAAAAAAGTAGCATCATGCTTATTAGATATAAAGGCTGTATTTTTGAAGCCAAACGACCCATTTACTTGGGCAAGTGGTATTAAATCACCAATTTATTGTGATAATAGATTAACATTATCATATCCTAGTGTTCGTAAGGTTATTGAAGAAGGATTAGCAGAAATAATTAGAAGATATTATCCTAATTGTGAAGTTGTAATGGGAACATCTACAGCAGGTATTGCGCATGCTGCATATGTTTCTGAGATTTTAAATTTACCAATGGGTTATGTTAGAAGTGGTGCAAAAGATCATGGTAGAAAAAATCAAATTGAAGGGGTAGTACCTGTAGGTAAGAATGTTGTAGTTATTGAAGATTTAATTTCAACTGCAGGTTCTGCGATTGATGTATGCAACATTTTAAAAGAAAATGGAGCTAATGTTTTAGGTATTGCGTCTATATTTACATATCAATTACAAAAAGGTATTGAAAATTTGGCTAATGCGAATGTCATAAATTATTCATTATCTAATTTTAATGCATTAATTGAACAAGCATTAGCTGAAAATTATATTGAAGAATCCGACTTAGAAAAACTTAAGGCGTTTCAAAAGGACCCTAATTCAAATTGGCAAAATAATAATTAAATCAAGTTTTATACTTGGTTTTTTTATTTTATAGTTATATAATATTCCTGGGCTTATGGTACTCACTATACGTGAGACTAGAAAGAAGGAAAAAAATTAATATGAAAAACAATGAAAATATACAGAAGATGGTAGTTACAGCTATATTATTAGCATTAACAATTGTACTTCAAGCATATGCAACAACTTTTAGAATTGGTACATATTCATTACCTTTATCTTTAGTTGTAATCGCAGCCGGTGCTATTATGTATGGTCCATTAGTTGGTTCTATATTAGGTACAGGTTGGGGTTTATTTATCTTTTTTGCAGATACTTCATGCCAAGCATTTATGTCTTATTCAGTTCCAGGAACTATTATGGCAGTAATTGGCAGAGGATTTTTAGATGGATTTATTACAGGTTTATTAGCTGTATTATTCAAGAAAATTTTCAAATTTAAATATGGAAGTTATTTAGCTATATTCATTCCTGCATTACTATTACCATTTATAAATAATTTAATTTTCTTTTTATGTGAATTAACAATATTTAGAGACCTTATTGGAATGGATAAAATTCTTGGTTCATTCTTTACAGTTAATTTATTAATTTCAACAATTATTTCATTTATAATGGCTCCTGTAATTGTAAGAATAGTAAATGCTTCAAAATATATTCTTCATCTTGAAGAAAAACCAAAGGTTGAAGAAGAAAATTTAAGCACTGATAAAGTTTATTCAGAATTAGAAAAATAAGATTTAAATATAAATTGGTCTAAATTATTGTCATATAAATAAATAATTGAAACATAAGCCTACTTCAAATTCGAAAATGATAAATAATTTAAGCTATACTTTGATTAAGAAAAGATTTCAGGAGGGTATTTATTATGTTTAAAGATAAAATTATAAAAGAATATGATAGTAAGTATTTAAAAAGAGAAGATAATAATCATTTATTAAAATATTTTATGCCAAATGATTTTAAAGATATGAATCATAAAGCGGTTAGGTTTGCATCAGATAAAGGACAAATTTTAAATGGTTATATATTTTATAATAAATCTTTAAACGAATATGATAATTTAATAGTTCTTCTACATGGTGCTGGTGGTGGATATTTATCATATATGAAGGAAATATATACTCTTGTAAAAGGAGGATATTTAGTATTCACATATGATTATACTGGAACTTTTTCAAGTGAAGGTGATTCATTGAATGGTTTTTCACAACCACTAATTGATTTTAAGTATGCCTATGAATACATTAAATCTGAACCTAAATTAAAAAATTTAGATTTATATTTATTTGGTCATTCATGGGGTGGCTTTGTTTCGTTGAATGCTTTAAATTATAAAGATTTTGATATTAAAAAGGTAGTTGCATTAGCTCCTATTGCATCTTTAAAAACTATTCTTGAAGAACAAATTAAAGGCTTTAAGAAATATATTGCTATTCCTGAAATTTTAAAATATGAGAAAGAAAAATTTGGCGAAGTAGCAACTTTTAATGCTTTTGATGCAATGAAGAGCGACGCAGATATATTAGTAGTCGCATCTAATGATGACCCTATTGTTAGTTTTAAGAAAAATTTCTTAAAATTAAAGAAAACTAATTCATTAAATAATCATTATTTTCTTGAAGTAAATAATAGATTACATAATCCAAATTATACAAAGGATGCAAGTCAGTATTTAGCCTTTGTATTAAATGAATTTGAAAAATTAGTTAAAGATAATAAATTGACAACGTTTGAAGATAAACAATTATATTTTTCAAATGTTGATTTTGATAGGGCATCTCAACAAGACAAAGATGTATTCTCAAAAATTTTTGATTTTTTAGGAGGTTATGAATAATGTATTTATTGATAGATGTTGGTAACAGTAATATTTGTTATGGCTTTGTTGAAGGTAAAACACTTATAAAAACTTTCCGAATGAAAACTATGCTAGATAGATCTAGCGATGAATATTATTTAATGTTTAATTCATTTATTTCAAATCAATCATTTGATGATGTAATAATTTCATCAGTAGTACCTGTTATTACAAGTGCACTTGTAAAAATGTTTAAGAATCATTACCATAAAGATGTAAGAATTTTAGGTCCTGGAATTAAAACTGGAATTCAAATTAAAGCTGATAATCCAAGAGAAGTTGGATCTGATTTAATATGTGATGTTGCAGGAGCACAGACTTATTGTAATGAATCTTTAATAATTGATTTAGGTACTGCAACTAAATATATTTATCATAAAAATAGTACATTTATGGGTTTATCTATTGCACCTGGTGTATCTATTTCAATGAAGGCTTTAACATCAAAAGCCGCATTACTTCCTGAAATTGAATTACAAATTCCAAAGTCAATTTTATGCAATAATACAATTAATTGTATGCAATCTGGCGTTATTTATGGTGCAGTATGCCAAGTTGATTCTATGATAGATAGAATAAAAGAAGAAATTAATAAACCAGATTTAAAAATTATTGCTACTGGTGGTTTAGCAAGTTTAATTATTCCACTATGTAAGAATAAGATTGAGATAGATCCCGATTTAACATTAAAGGGATTGTTAGATATCTATTTGAGAAATTGTAAATAAATTATGGCTTCTGTAAAGAAGCCTTTTTTTACTTGAATAAAATATTTAATGAAAGTATAATAGTAGCAAGTGAGGAGATAATTTTATGAATTATTTAGAGAAAGCTCAAATTTGGAAAGATTGTAAAAATTTAGATTCAAATTTGAAAGAAGAATTAGAAAAGATGTCTGATGCAGAATTAAAAGATGCATTCACATCTGATTTAGAATTTGGTACTGGTGGATTAAGAGGAGTTCTTGGTGCAGGTACTAATAGAATGAATATTTATATAGTTAGAAAGGCAACTTTAGGTTTTGGTAGATACCTTGCTCAATTTGAAAATGCATTCCAAAGAGGAGTATGTATTTCACATGATAATAGACACCAATCAAGACAATTTGCATTAGATAGTGCTCATGTTCTTACAAAGATGGGTTATCATGTTTATTTATTTGAAAATTTACGTCCTACTCCTGAATTATCATTTTCAGTAAGAGCTAATCATGCGATTGGTGGTATTATGATTACTGCATCTCATAATCCAAAGGAATACAATGGTTATAAGATTTATAATGAAGATGGATGTCAATTATTACCTGAGGATGCTAATAAAGTTATCCATGAAATAAATGAAATAAAGGATATATTTAATATTCCACTTTCTGAAGATGATTATGGTATTACCATGATGGGAAAAGAAATGGATGATTTATATATTTCAAATATTAAATCAATTGTTAGAAATGCTAATTATAAAAAGGATTTTAAGATTACTTATACACCACTTCATGGAACTGGTTCAGTATTTATTCCTAATGTATTACAATCACTTGGCTATGATGTTACACCTGTAGCAGCTGAAATGGTAAATGATCCTGATTTTGGTGCTGTTACTAGTTCAAATCCTGAACAAAAAGATTCATTTGATGGTTCTATTAAATTAGCTAATGAAATTGGTGCTAAAGTAGTTCTTGCAACTGACCCTGATGCTGATAGACTTGGAGTTGGATGCTTACACAATGGCAAATGGGTTCTATTATCAGGAAACCAATCTGCTACATTGATTTTTGATTATTTAATTAAAATGGCTAAGAAGAATAAAGAAGATTTATCTAATTCTTATTTATTCTCAACTATTGTTTCTTCTTCATTACCTGTTGATATTGCTCGTAAGAATAATATGAAATACAAATTATCTTTAACAGGATTTAAATATGTTGGTGATAATGCAAAGAAGATTGAAGGTAAATATAATTATTTCTTTGGATTTGAAGAATCATATGGTTGTTTAATTAAAGATTCTGTAAGAGATAAAGATTCGCTTCAAGCTTGTATTATGCTTTGTGAAATGGCAGCTTATTACTATGAACAAGGTAAAGATATGGTTGATGCATTAGAAGATATCTATAAAGAATATGGTTATTATAAAGATGGTATTACTAATATCGTATTAAAGGGTGAAGAAGGTAAAGCTAAAATAAACTCTACTATGGATTATTTTAAGGAAAATGATATTACTCTTCCTTCATTTAAAATAATTAATAAGGTTAATATTGCAAAATCAGTTAGCAAAAACATCTTAACAGGCATGGAAACACAAATAGATTTACCTAAATCAAATGTTGTTATGTATAATCTTGAAGGTGGATCATGGTTTGTATTAAGACCATCAGGTACTGAACCTAAATTAAAGGTTTATTATCAAATTGTTGCTAAAGATATGAATCAAGCTAATAGTTTAATGGATAAACTTCAAGAAGAAGTTAAGAATATAGTTTTACCATTAACTAAGTAATTTAATGTCTATAAGGCTATCCTTATAGACTTTTTTGTTATTAAAATTTTAAAATTCTTTATTGGCAAAATTTTAACAAAATATCTTTATGTAAGCACTTTCTTTCATGAATTCATTGTGATATAATAGTCGCATAGGAAGGAGTGGATTAGTTTATGAATATATGGACAGATATGGACCCAAGTAGAATTACCGAAGATGATTTTGTTGCATTCATTGAAATCGGTAAAGGAATGAAAAATAAGTATGAACTAGATAAACAAACAGGACGTTTAATTCTAGATAGAATACTTTATACATCTACACACTATCCTCAAAATTATGGTTTTATTCCTCATACATATTGTGGAGACCATGACCCACTTGATGTTTTAGTATTGTGTAGCGAAGCAATTCTACCAGGTACCGAAGTAAGATGTTATCCTATAGGAGTAATGAAAATGATTGACCAAGATGAAACAGATGAGAAAGTCATCGCAGTACCATTTGGTGATCCTAATTACAATATGTATAAGTCAATATTTGATTTACCTCAACATGTTACTGATGAAATAAAACACTTCTTTACAGTTTATAAGACTCTTGAAAACAAATCAGTTGTTGTCCAAGATATGCTTGGACCTGAAGAGGCTAAAAAATCTATTAGAGATTCACTTAAATTGTTTGATGAAGAAATAACACCTAAACTAAAAAAGCGTTGTTAAAAAAGGGTAGGCTAGTTGCCTACTTTTTTTATGGAGTAATTATGGAATTAGATTTAAAAAAATATATTGATATTAATTATAAAAAATTTTCTGAAAAATTGATTCCTAATTCAAAAATTTTAGGAATTAGAAGTAATGACTTAAAATCAATTGCTAAATATAATGTTAAAAATAATATTGATTATTTCAATAAAGACTTTATTTATCATGAAGAAATAATGATTTATATGTATATGTTATCATA
>OCTW011298132.1_pt1 | contig 15707 bp, 10 predicted proteins | sample 1539671 | NCBI WGS metagenome assembly OCTW01 (sample SAMN02144230, study PRJEB22623) | gut metagenome | biome: sheep rumen | host: Ovis aries | place: New Zealand
GCAATCTAACTGATTGCGGGTTTTTTATGGTTTTTGATTCTTCCGGTCAACCTGTTTACATCTCCAATAGAAGATAACTTGAAATTATCTAGTATTCATTAACTATATATAATTGTTAGAAAACAATCCGGTGTTTACCATTTCGCAAGTTTAGAGATATTGATTTTGAAGGAGAAGGTATATGAAGAAATATAAGTACTCTGTTGCGTTGTCTTTTTCTGGGAAACAGCGTTCGTATGTTGAAAGAGTCTCTAATGAATTAAGCCGTCTTCACGTGCAGCATTTCTATGATTTCAACGAACAAGAAAACCTTTGGGGAAAAGATCTCGCAAAGTATTTAGATAAAATCTATTATGAAGATGCAGAGTTTTTTGTGCCTTTTATTTCAAAGGATTATGCCGAAACAGTTTGGCCAAATCTTGAATTATCAGCCGCTCTTGACCGAAATATGAATGAGCTTCGTCCGAATTTTCAAAGATATGTTCTTCCTGTCTATTTTGACAGCATAAGACTTCCTGGCATACCCAAGTCAATTGGATTCTACGACGCAAATAAGATATCTCCTGAAGAGCTAGCAAAAGCAATATATAACAAACTCTTTTCAGCAGACAGCAATTCACAATGCAATGCAACTATAAAGAAATCAGTTAATGAGTTAGGTGATTCATCAGAGAGGGTTTCACCTACACAAACAAATATTTTAAAAGAAATAAATAGTAGACACATAGAACGAATACGTACTATTTGTACTAAAACTATGCTCTCGCGCATTGTTTTAGTATATGGTGAACGAGGGCTTGGAAAACGAAGCAGTATATATAGCGCTTTTTCAGATATAAAAGAAAAATTGATATATAATATTCGTCCGTTTGATGAAAGCAAATATAAATATGATAGCATAATTCAGTCATTAGGCTTAGATGTAAGAAATTTACTATCCCAAAACGATCTTGATTTTGAAAGCAATATAAAACGTAGTGCTATTTCATTATTCTCTGAAAAGCCCTCAGTCGTTTATGTTGAGCATTATCATATGTTTGATAGGGAATCACGTAACTTTCTATATGAATTAGCGTCTTCATTATTAGTTAGGCATACGCAAAAAGACGTCTGCTTTATTATTGAACTTGACACAGATACTGATACAAGTATTTTAGATTTCTTCTATGAATTAGTTCCTAATCAAATAGAACTCATTGAATTTAGTCGATTAACAATAGAAGAAATCACATCGTGTTTTTATAACTACTGTGGAGATATTGAAATATCAAAAAAAAACCTTAAATATATTGTTCATTCCTCTTTGGGAAATATTATGTATCTAAATGTTATAATTAATTATTTAGAAGGATCAGGATATATAAAGAAAACCGACGGACATTATGTTTGTAATCATTTACCAGAGGGAGCATTAGCTGATGTACTAAGAAAATATCTTATTCAGAGATTTAATAAACTAAATGAACCCCTCAAAGAAGTGCTATCAAAGTCATCAATTATTGGATGTACTTTTGACATAGAACATCTTCAGACACCTTTTCGGATTATAAATGCTGTAGAAAAGTTATCAAAAATAGAACGTATTTCAAACTTAATTGAGCACTATACTAACGAAATCTATGCTTTTGAAACAAAAGATGTATATAAGTTCATACAAAGCAATATTCCTAGTGAATTACAGCGAGAATGGCATAGCGTGTTAGCACATTACTTTCAAAAATTGTATAATCGTACAAAGAGACGCAACAAAACGCTAAGTATTGAAAAAGAAATATCACTAGTTTACTGTATAGCAAAGCATTTTAAATATGCAGAGAATTATAAAGATGCATTACCTTATTTTCGTCAACTTGTCTTGCTGTATTTAAATATATGTGATTACAAAAATAATTTGACGATAATCGAAGATATTCGGTTTATTATCAATCATCTTGAAATTGATGATAATAAGTTGGATCAAATTGAATTCGAAATCACAATTGCTAGTGCGGACTGTTATAAGGGGTTAGGACAGTATAATGATGCTCATACATTATACATGGAAGCATTATCGTTTATCAGTGAAACAGATTATTCTAAAGAACTAATCGATATTCTCTACAACAAAGGTTATTGTTTATATATGATGGGTAGGGTAATAGAAGCACAGGACATTTTGACTTTTGTTTGTGAACGATTTAACCTAAAGAATAAAAGCAAAAAAGATTACATTCGATTCATCTCATTATTAGCTTCAATATGTGATTCAACCAATAATACGACAATGCAGAAAAAACTGTATATTGAGGCACTAACCTATTACAGAGAAAACAAATGTGAAAAAGAATACTATGAGTTATTGAAAATGGCTAGTATGGTTTTTGATGAAAGTATTGCTATTGAAATGGAAAGAGAGGCCGTAAGATACTTTAGAGACATCCAAAGCGTAAGGAACTTAGCGGAAACTCTTCATAACCTTGCAACAACCGAACTATATCTTTTAAAAACAGAATCTTTAGATATATATCTACAGGAAAGTATTTCACTTTTTGACATCTTCGGTAGTAAAGCAGTACACTATCCACTTAATACTAAGGGAATAGTTGAAATGGTCATTAGTCAAAACTACAGCGAAGCCATTTCATATCTAACTTCTGCATTATCTTTCAGCACAGAAAATTATTCTGAGATTGCAATAAGAGTCAATCTTATTCAATGTTTTCTCCAACTCAAAAATTATAAAGAAGCATATAAAATGATTTTGCTTGTAGATGAATTAATTAAAAAGGAGCCTCGCGGAGTTGTTCCAGTATACGAAACTTTTCACTTGCTAAACTGGTTATTTTTTTTCTTTCATAAAAACGAGTATGAAAAATGTGAAGAATATCTCAAAAAGCTGAATAAGCAATGCGATATTGAAGAAAGGCATAAGTATATAGTTAGATCAATGCGTTATATTATTAGAAAAAAAAGAGAGATAAAAACTAGGAATACAGCAGGTACAGCCCCTTATCCGGTTTATCGTTCTTGTGTAGAAAAAGGCTTATTTTTTGCGACACTACGTTTCTTTGAATAATAAACAGCATTAATCCTGCATAAACCTTTTTAATGCATTATATAGTATTTCTTCATATATATATCCAAGCTTATAATTACTATATTCACAACACTTGCCAAACCCACTATCAGGATCAACATTAGGAAGTGGCGTCATTTCTAATAAATAGTAGTTTCCTTGAGCATCTATTCGATAATCAGCTCTACTATAGTCACAACACTCCAAAAACTGGTGCAGTCTTATAGTATCTGCTTCAATACTTTGGAGCAGATTATCGGGAATGTTAGCAGGTAGTTTTGTACATGTATCATCGTACTTATCTTCAGCACTATATATATGAATATTAGATCCATTCTTACGAACAACTTCTACCGTACCAATACATTTAGTGCTTTCATCATCATATAGTATTGAGGTTACAAATTCTCTTCCGGGAATATATGATTCACAAAGTAAAGGTTGGTGATAAATGGTTAGTAGTTCGTTTACAACGTCGCTCAAGGAACTGGATTCATTAACAAATCTTACTCCAGAACTACTGCCTTCATAGTTTGGTTTAATGATCCAAGGAGGAGACACATCGTCAGGAATTCTGGTAATATCATTTTGGTGATTTATTATGCAGAACGAAGGAGTTGGTATACCTAGATAATTTGCCATTATTTTTGTGTGTGCTTTATTTAAAGTTAACCCAAGCGTGTATGCATCAGATCCAGAATAAGGAATATGGGCTATTTCAAACAATGACGGTAACCAACCTTCTCGGTTTCTGCTAATAATTCCTTCAGCTGTATTTAAAACAATATCCACTTCAGGAAAACGCTTTTCAATAAACATATTAAATATTTTCTCATAATTACCAAGAAGAATAACAGTGTGACCGCGTTGTTCTAGAGTTCGTTTTATAACACTAATCTCTGCAAGCGTACTAAAATCACAATGTTTGTATCCTTCTGAGGAAATGTTATAATCCTCTTTTATATCATATGCTATTCCGATTTTTAGTTTTTTTCTCATGTTAACCCCTCAGCCCTAATATTATATAAGACTATAAGTGCATCTGCCATGTGTAGAAGCCAGACTAATATTTTCATCTGATAGACCTGTAATTGAACAAGGAGCTAGAACCATTTTTCCTAGTTCTGGAGTGTCGACAACAAATTTTGGTATAGCAAAGCCACTCATTGTATTGTTTAAACTGTTAATTATCCTGATGCCCTCTAAAGCACTTGCAACATATTCCTCGCAACCTTTAACCTTATCACATTGATATAAATAATAGGGTTTAACTTTGATAGAAACGAGTTCGTTAAATAATTCGCGTAAAGTATCTTCGTTATTATTAATGCCAGCTAACAGAACCGTCTGACTGCCTAGAGGTATTCCCTTGTTAGCTAGAGAAATGATTGCTCTTTTGCTTTCGGTAGTTAATTCAGAAATATGATTAATATGTATGTTTATATAAAGATTATTGTATTTTTCTAAAGCATTTAAAAGATCTGCGTCAATACGCATAGGAAGTGTAATCGGAATCCTTGTTCCAATACGTATCACTTTAATCTGCTTTAGTGAACTTACAGCATCAAGAATTCTTATGATTCGTGCATTATCGAGAATTAATGGATCTCCTCCGGTAATTAACAAATCAGAGATTTCTTTATGACAACATAAATAATCAAGAACTTGTCCAAGATTCTCATTGTACGGATGAAGATTCTGTGTGATTCGTTGTCTAGTACAGAATTGACAATAACAGGCGCATTGATTTGTAGCAACATAGATTGCCTTGTTTTCATATCGATGCACTAGATTATCTATAGGTGAATATTTAGTTTCCAGAAGATAATCATCTTTAAATAAAATAGTATTTTTTTCTTTAAATGGAATAAATTGCTTGCGTATTTTTTGATTTCCATTCTTTATCAAATCAAGGACGTAAGGTGTAATACGGATTTTTTTATCTATAGCTGCAATTTCTGCGTTAGTTAATTCTATAAGACTAGAAAGCTTTGAGAAGCTATAAACACTATTCGTAATCTGATAATTTGTTTCGTTATTCATATAATCCTCACTATTCGGTATAAAAGTCTGAAATAAAAACCTGACAATAATAAATAGTTAATGAATACTAGATAATTTCAAGTTATCCTTTATTTAATAAACTTCTTTATTATATATTATACCACAACGGTGTTAAACAATATATTGACGGATTAGTAAAATATCGATATTGTGTATTGTCAATAATCGACTAATTTTTTAACACATTTTAGTACACAATATTGATTACAAGCAGTGAAAAATCAACCGATATTAAAAACTAATTCAACCACCTAACTTACGTGATTTATTTCATTTTACAACATAGCGCTCTAGTAAAGTATTTGTGATTATCTTATACGTTTAAAACTTAACAAGGCAACAACTAAAAAGCTGCTGCCTTGATTCTTCCATTTATGTTTGAATAAGTTCTCCGCGTTCATTAATCAGCATCTGTATTTCATCGAGCTGCTTATCTTTATTGTTATCTGATTTGGTTTACTTGTAGGTAACTATACCCGTAGAAAGCGAGCTCATATAATAATTGTCCCTGTGAATAACCTTGACAGCTTTTAACATTGATGAGTAGATAAAGCAATGTTCTTTAGTATAGTCAGCAATCATGCCAAGCAATAAGGAGTACCCATACAGCTCAAATTCAATAATCAACTGTTGAAGTTATGAAAACTAATAATATATGCAATAAAGCAGCGGAGATCGTCAAAACGAATTGATATATACATAAAGGCAAAAGTTATAAATCACCGACAGCTATATCCTGCGTAGGTTGATAACAAACGAATACCTTGCATCCATCGGGTATGATAACATACCCAGCAGATACAAGGTACTGCACTTAATCTATTGACCCGTCGTGTACCGAACGGTAGCCACGATGGTGAGAGGTCCGCTGTTTAAATAACGGTCAGTCTTATACTCAATTATTTTATTTACTTCCTTTTTGGATAAGGGCACCCAACAAGATAACTCTGAATACTTGATGCATCAATAACATCTCGTGCTCCGTCACAGTTGAAATCAGATCTATATTTTACATTAGGTCCGTAAACTCGGTAACTGTATTCTAAAAACAAATCATCATCTTGTAAATCGGTCTTTTCCGCGGCAAATTTTTGTATCTGAGTTGCGTCGATAACCGATATTTCTCCGTCTTTGTCAACGTCACCAAGCAAGCAATATTGATAGTATCCATTTATAGGTTTATCGCTCGTCATAATATCTAAAAATGTTTTATGCAGTTCAGAGAAGTCCATTTCCCACGCTTTTTCAAAGCTATAGAAGGTATCGGCTTGTACATCATAAACCCCCAAGCCTAACGGAAAAGGTGAGCAAGAAGGGCAGTTTATCAACGCAACATAATCAAAAATCCCGTAACACATCCCGGGTTCAGGCGTAAATGAAGCATTGACGATCACCCAATCCGGTTTATTATCCGAGGTATAATGATAATACACTTCTTCATATGTTTCATAATCGGGAACAAATCCGGGGTCATCAGCATAATCACCGTATATAAAGTGATTGAAATTAGTTTCATATTTGTTGCTCGATAAAGTGATCTCCTTCGCCGCTGTGCTTATTGAAACGGTACATAGTAAAATAATAATCGATATAATAATTGTTATTATTCTTTTCATTATAATTTCTTCTCCTTTTAATATATTTTGTGTCATTTTTGTGTCAATATTCTATACCGATTGAAAGGATGAAAATTAGTTGTTTCCTGTTTGTGTAGTTATTGCTCAACGGGGAAATAATCAATAATGCCAGCTGATTTCTTCTGAATTAAAGCTGAATCAATAACATCAACATATCCATCTCCGTTAACATCAGAAGCTCGTAATTGGAAATCATCCATTGTACACAAATCCAAGGTATAACGCTGTACCAGTGCTGCATCTAAAGTAGTTACAGAACCGTCCGAGTCAACATCTCCATATAATATCACTTTTCCATTTAATAGATCAGGTGTATATATCTTGGTACTGGGATATGCTACAGGCGAATTATCAACTGAATGAACAATTACTCTAATATAATCTGACAACCGATTAGAAGTAACAGTATAAGATCTTTGTGTAGCTCCAGTAATATCTAAATATGTTCCATCTCTGGTGCTTGAATGCTGCCATTGATAGGTAACTAAATCACTAACATCGGTATCGTCTTGAGCGTATGTTGTAGCTGTTAGTGTTTGATTAACCGCAAATTTTCCTGAAACAGAAACATTTGATAACTGTTTCTTATGCTTTATAGTAAGTTCTTGATCCGCTCCATCAGTGAATTCAAATACTATTTTAGTATCATTTACTGAGCTTAATCCATTAACATAGTTTTGAGAAAAAGTAATAGTATTGCCGTTGCGAGTATAGTCCATATCTTCATAAAGAATACTACCATTTTTTTCTTTAATTGAAAAAAGTTGATTACCGTTTAAATTTAGAGATATATCTATACTCGCCCCTTCATTGTTCACAACATAATTTGAAAGTGAAGAGTTGGATGTTGATACACTGTTTTTAAGCAACATAGGTCTGATACAATAGTTTCCAAAACTATTAATTTTATTAGAATTTCCGCAAACATCTGTCCAACAATCATTTGCGTAATAATAACTTTCTCCTTTATTGGCTTGAGCAATGTACTTTGCATAATTTGTTTTTTCACGAGAGATATTAATATTGCTATTATTCGTATTAAACTTTATTATAATTGCGTAAGAATCACAATTATCATCTAACACATAATTAGAGTTAAGTTTTTCAGTAATATAGCCTTCATGAGTAATACCACCTTCCGCACAACAGTCTCCCAAATCGTCTATGTCGGGAATGCCATTATCAGCTGGGGCAATATATATTTCATACCCATCATTTATGTTGCTGGCGTAAAACATCACACTATCAATATATCCGTATTCATTAATATAATCAGACATATCATAGACATTTGCAATATAGTATTCACCGCCAACTACCGTTGGTTGTGTTTTACTTGTCATTGGTGTATAGTCATATGAAAGCATATACTCATTCTTAGATACTTTTGCAACATCAGTTATTACAGAAGCAAAAGCACTGTTATTTAGCGGTAAATCATAGTAAGAAATCCAAAAATAACCATTATCACCCCAATTTGATCCCCAACTGTTTTTAATTAACCATGCTCCGTCAATGCTTGGTTGAGAACCTGATTTGAAGTTTTCCTTTTCATAATTATCATCCCAACCAACTATAGTTACCGCGTGGTTAAGACTACTCGTTCCAAAATTATATAGAGCTGAATGATCACTATCAAAATAGTTACCATCAAAATTCATTGTTATATATACAGCGCCGTTATCAATGATATTCTCTTTTATTTCTTCGATGTCTATATACTGCATGCCTGATACATAAACATTTGAATATGAAGAATCAAGATTGTTTGGCCAATTATGATTAGCAAGATATGTATTATTGTTTTCATTATAAGTATAAGGAACGTCTAAATTCCAATTAGGAGATATCCAATTTGTTTGATTTCCATCAATGATGGGATTGTTTCTATTGGTTAAATACTGAATGTTTGTATCAATGTTTCTACCATTTGTCAATCCATATACATAATAGCCATTCGAAGAGTTAAGATTGTTATGTGTTCGAAGCTCATTACTTGTCAAAAACTTTACAGCCTCTTCAGAGTATTGATTTTTTACACCCGTTACTTTTGCAGCTTTCGATTCTAAAGTAGCAATGCTTGCAAAGATAGAACAAGTACCTTGGTTTCTTTGGTTTTTTACATTAGTTATCGAATTGTCTACCCGAGGGTCATATGAACTTGGAACAGAACTGCTCGGCTCCAAATCAGTTGGTAAATCCGGTAGATAGATATCCTCAACATCAATACCGTAGTTTTGAATTTCAGTTGCTCCAATACTCGGTCCTGTAAATGTAATAAGACAAACCGTAATTGATAATAATAGAATTAAAGAAACTATCTTTTTCATTTCAAATATCCTTTCTTCAAATTAGTATTTCCCAATTTATCTACGCATCAAATAATCTTTACTCCTTATTCATTTTTGATACACTCCAATCTAAAAAAACATTTTTAAATTCAAAAGAATTAAGTCAACTTCAAGCATAACAAGTACGCCAAACATACAATCATTTCAAAAAAATTGACGCCATATCAACATTTTTATAGATAGCTGAATCCAACAGAGCTTCAGTTCCATTTATCTTTGTATAAGTCAATATTTGTTTTTTATAATTCCTAATACACATTCTATCGCGCAATAGAGCAGAAATAATTTCAGATTTCTTAGGTTGATAATAAAAGTTAGATGGCACTGTTCCATTCGCAATCTCTATCGTTCCAATGGAAATCGCCTTAATCAGACTTTTGATTGTTTTATCATTTACTTGCGCATTTCATTCTATCATTTTTTATTATCGAAATAGAGAACAATATGTCAATAGATAAAAAATAAATATTTGTTATCTTTTATTTTTAATCTTCTATTATATTATTTATTATACCATAACTATATCAAACTTTATATTGACGAATTAGTTGAAATCCAATATTGTACATTGTTGAAAACAGACTAATTTTGTAACACATTTTAGTACACACTAATTATAATACAACGAAATTTTCACTAATACTAAAAACTCATTCAACTCAAACTCCTCGACATTAAATCTTAAGGATTGTTATATTTGATATATAGAAAAAAGACTGCTTTAGTACGAAACAGTCTTTCAATAAAATATTCTATTATGATTCAACCATTGACTTCTGTGCTATATATCAATTAATTATATAGTGCTTAAGTCTTTAGTAAAGTATTTGTGTTTATTTTGAACTTTTTCTTTTTAATCTTTACAAGACAGCAACTAAAAAGTTGCTGCCTTGTGCTATTGATTCACTAACATCGGAAATATGTTTAGTTATAATAATATAACATCGTCGCGGTTAAGATTAGATTGGATTTCTTCTTTGCGATAGGATTGGATGATGAAAGTGGTGTTGCCGTCGAAGCGAATCGAGACTGATTTGGAGAATGGGGTTTTGTTCTCATATTCGGTAATAATCAGGCTGGCATAGGATTTACGGAGAGTTTCAAAGGTTGTCATAAAGCCTATTCCGCTGCCGCCGTTATCGGCGTGAGTTGTAACGCGCTCCTTGCCGAGCTTGGCGAGAGTATCTATTTCAAAATCAACGCCGCTGTCAAAGATAGTAATCGTGTAGTTATCATTTTCCATAGAAAGCTCTACGAGGATTTTACCGTTGTTTTCGTTCTTGGCGTCAATAGCGATTATCGCGTCATTAATATGGTCGCAAATTAGGGTTTGTAAATCAGTTTGCGAAATGTATTTTCCGATAATTTCGTCTACGGTTTTTGATACAGACAAGTTAAAATCCATTCCGTGCGCAGCCGCCTGTATGTAAAGATCATTGATTGCGCTGTCAATGAGCGAATTACCGGTTGACGAAAACAACTTTGATTCCTTAAGTTCTGTTTGAATAAGCTCTCCTCGCTCATTTATCAGCGTTTTAATTTCATCGAGAAGTTTCTCTTTATTGTCATCTGATTTGGTTTTCTTGTATGTATCAATCGCTGTTGAAAGTGAGCTCATAAGATGATTGTCCCTGTGGACAACCTTTGATAGAAAATCGTTGGAACGGTTAAGCTGTTCGATTTTAGCTTCTTTTTGTTCAAGTCGTTTCTTGTACTCCAACTCAGATTTTAATTGTTGCTTTTCGCGGTATTGCTTTGTTATGCTCTTTTTAATCCAAAGGAATAAGCCGAAGCCGCAAATAATAATACCGAGTGACATAAGAATTAAAAACAACAAATCTGGATATTCACCAAATCCTATTATCGCAAATAAAAAGATCATACCCGAAGCAACTATTCCTAATCCTAAGTTTTCTGTTTTTTCAAAGAATTGTATACCGTTTTTCAACCTTTTCACTTTCATTATTATATAGTTCATCATCACGGAAACTATACAGTTCATAAAATATGGCCAAATACTCTGCACGGGGCCAAACAAAAAATAAACTATAACCGATACAACATAAAATGAAACAAATTTCAAAACATGAGCATATGATGTTGTAATAAATCCAATTATCAATGCTTTATTCTTGTTGTTTTCTATTAAAATAGATAATGATAATATTACTCCTACGTATAAAATCATTTGAGACAAAGCAATCATTTCAATAGCTGCAAAAAACGAATACATCAAAGATACTAATAAATTTATTGCACAAGCAGTAACTATATGCCTTTTTGAGGGTTTGATATTCTGTGTTTTTATAAATGCATAAAGAGCATTTATAAAAACAACATAACTCATAAAATAATGGCGAATATAAACTGTAATATCATTTATTATTTCAAATTTCATTTTATTCCCTCGTATTGTGAAGATATTATATTATAACACAATTCACATAAAAAAAGAAGAGGCTAATTATAAATCAACCTCTCCTGTTTGCTTTTATATTATAGTTTTAAACCTGACCGCCATGTAAAAGCCACCAAAGATATTCCCACCAGCTCATTACTACACCTCCTTTGCATTGATTTATTACAATACAAAGTTAGCATTTTCCGGTGGAAAAATCGTTTTGATGGCGTTGTCGGATTTTGTTGGAAAAATAAGAAAAGATAAAACACCCGCTCTAAGCAATAAAGCTCAGAGCGGGTGTTTATAAATATTAATTAATTACTCTATGTTGTTTTTCACTTTATCTGCGTAGTAGTAGATAAATTCGGTAAGCGTCGGAACGCCTTTTTCGGGATTTACATATGCCCTATAGTGCTCATCAAGGGTTGTTATATCCGTAGTTTTCCACGCGTGATCAATCGCATTCTGCATTGCTCGCTCTACGCTTGAGGACGTTTTACCGTACTTTTTCGCCACCTCGTTACAAATATAAGTCTGCTCCTTGTGGCAAATCATCTCGATTGCATCACGCAGGTAATTCCTGCCCTTAAAACGCGGACTGATACCGATTATATCAAGCTCCGTCGTGATTCTTTTAACCAACCGTTGATTATAATCTTCCTCAATCCGCTTTTTGATTGCCGGACTGCTCGTCGGAAAATTTGGATTCATATCCGGAATCTTCGAAATAATGCTCCTCAGAAAATTCACTACCATATCGACGCTGTAATCAGCCTGGGATTTTACTATTATAAAATCCGCACCGGCATTTCTGACAATTGACTGAGTAATCTGACTGACATTGTTAGTCACAACCAAAATAAACGGCTTGACCTTCAGCATATAATCATCGAAATGCGTCAAATAATCTATTCCGTTGCCGCTTCCTTTTTGCAGTTCTAAATCAAGAACTACCGCGTTCGGCTTGAATTCCTCGGTAATCTTTAGCGCTTCTTTCGCATGTGCAGATGTTCCAATCAAAAAGACGTCGTCATACTGCTTGCATACCTGTTCATACTCCAAGCAAGTAGCTTCATCGTCTTCAACAACTAAAAGATCAATCCTCTTGGGCATATTCACCCCTCCCCAAGGTTATTATACAACACCTTTCTACATTTTCCAATCTTTTTCTACAATTATTTCCAATTTGTTCACTATTTTGTGTAAGATAAACTATAAATAGTATATTAATTTAGGTATTTTTAGGGGTGATTTATGTGAAATTCGGCGAATATGTAAAATCAAAAAGAATTAAAAGGAATATCACTCAGACAAAAGCGGCAATAATGTTTGGAATTTCATTAAGCTATCTCTCCGGTATTGAACGCGGTATTCGCCCAGCTCCGACTGATGATGTAGTTGCTAAAATAGCTGATGTTCTTGAATTAAGCCGTAAAGAAAGATACAGATTATATGATCTCGCTGCAGAAAGCAAACAGCCGCCGGCTCTAGCCGACGACTTGGTAACATATATTTACCGCTATCCCGTAATCCGAGATATGCTGCGTTATTCTACGGAATGTAATATGACAGAAAAAGAATGGGAACGTGTTTTTGATTATGTAAAGAAAAACTATTTTTATTAATATATTTGTCTCCGCATATATACAGACATAAATCATTTCAATTGTATTAGATCATAAAATCGTATATTAAGGTTTTTATGGAACACCTAAAAACATTAAGTCACCGATAGAAACAATAGATTTCCATCGGTGACTTGTTTTCGTTTAACAAAAGAACAATCAATGCTGATTTCATCTTTCAATCTCTAATATAAATCAACTAAATCATACTCTTATTAAAATGCATTTTATTATCACTATATTAAATACTGTTTATACTCATTTAAAACCGTTTTTATTTTCTCAATAACATCCGATAGGCTTATTTCTTTTTTTTGATATGCCAACATTTCCTTCTCCGCCGCATCTAATAACTCTTCTAAATCATAGTCTATCACATATTGTTTTTGTTTGATAAACTCTTTGATTTGTTCATCGTTTATTGATTGATTCTCAACAATTTCTTTGATTATTTTTCCGCATCCTTGAACATACGGATAATCAAAAAACACAGTAGAATCATCAATAAGGTTCACCAGCTTTCTTCTCCCCTTGGCATTTTCTACATCCTCATAAAGAGAGTCTACCTCATCAACCAACCGCTGCGAAACTATTCCGTTCTCTAAATTATTAATGTAATCCGGTATAAACGCAGGATCAAATTCCAATGGCTCAATATCTTCAATGAATTTAAGATACGGATGCTTTTCTTTTGAGTTATGAATAAATATAATAAGTTCCTTTAATGCGAGTGATTCATCATATTTTTCGTTATAAAGCGATTCACCTAAAAACACCTTTTCTGCTTTTGAGTAAGGACGAAGCTCATATGGAAAAATACCGTTTCTATCACTTCCTTCTTTTACTAAACTATAATACTTTTTAGCAATACTACTGATTACTTTGCCTAATACCCTTTTGACACTGTCGTTAACCATTATCGAATCGTCAGCTAAATTCTTATCTATTTTTGCAAATTTTTTAAGATAATCATTTAAAAGTTGTACCTCCCCATCGGTCTTTTGATAAACCTCAAAACGCATATATCTGTTATCAGAGTAAAAACGGCTCAATAATTCAAAAAACTCATTCTCCCTAGTACTAAACTTGGGAGTGCTTTTATATTTACCTTCTTTAGCAAGTTTTGCAATATTATCTCTGAGTGAAATATGGTTATGCCCCATATTCTTAAGGTGCGTTTCAAAATTCTCTTTCCCAATTTCACTATTATACTCAAGAAGAGTAACCACAATCTTTTGTAATCTTTCTATTCCAACCGAAAGATTATAAAGCATCACAAATGTATTCGCGTCGTTTCTAAAGAAAGTCGTCTGATAAATTTCTTGAATCCCGTTATAAATAAACTCTCCGGCGACGTCCAGCTCTATTACCATATTAAAATTCTTAAACCATAAATCCGGATTCATATCTTCTCCTAATCAAATGAATTATAATCAACTACTAATCTCTATCTTATCTTTAGCAATAGACGTATAGTCCTGTTTTGTAAGTTCAGATCTGAGATAATCATCATTTAGCATTTTCACAAAAGCAGTTTTCGATGCTTTTGTATCCAGCCTGATTTTCTTATTATCATCGCTATATTTGAATTTCCCCCTTAAACCGGGGTTAGTTTTTGTAAAAGCAATTATATCTTCATTTGAGATTTTCAATGTGATAACTGGGGATTTTTCTCTTACTTTTGATAACTTTCTTGCAAATGAAATATCTTCAACCGAATCCTTGAGAACTTGTATGTCCTCAAGGATTCCTTTATTTTCGATTCCTTCGATGGCTTCATTAGCTCTTTTTATTATAAGGCTTTCAAATCCAAAGTTTTTCTCAAAGTTTTTTGTTTCTAATACAAACATTTCAGATCCAAGCTTCATAACTTGAACGCTACCGCTTATCCTTAACAAGTCTTTACCATCAAATTTAACAAACCTTTTATCTTTTTTATACAGCAAAAAAGAATCCCTTTTGATTAATGAAATCGGATAGTGCTTCTTATATAATACTATTCCATCTTTCATCGATCCCAAATAAATCAAGTACCCTTTCAACTCACTTAAATTATTCTCCGAGAAGGAAAACATTTCTTCTTTAATACCCTCGTTAATATCAAAGCTATTAATACAACTTAACTCTTTAGGATATTCATCATAATCGTAAAAATAAACAGCATTTTCACTTTCATCAGAACTTGAAAGATTGCAAAGCCTTAAATCATCGTTATTAACAATAGAGCTATATAAATAATCTCTAAATAATTTAATGAAATCTTCTGTTGTCTCTCCTTCGGCAAGATCAGCTTTTTTCATTATGTATTCGTTATTATCATCTGTTAAAACAAAAAACACATTAATTGAAGTATCATCTGAAATAATACTATTTATTTTTGATTTCATTTCCTCTGCGTTCATTGTCTCTCCTCTTTACATACCAAGATGTGTCATCCAAATCTATCCAATCAATAGAATCACCTTTTTTTAGATTATCTTTTGTTATGACACTTATTCCCTTTTTAATGTCAGTATCTATCCTATATAACCTATACCCAAACATTGCTAAAACCGGATTTGCTAAATATAAATC
>OCTW013367627.1_pt1 | contig 15707 bp, 18 predicted proteins | sample 1539671 | NCBI WGS metagenome assembly OCTW01 (sample SAMN02144230, study PRJEB22623) | gut metagenome | biome: sheep rumen | host: Ovis aries | place: New Zealand
ATCCTGCGAACAACAATCTTTTATGCTAAAATATGAAATTTTGCAAGCAAACATCATTTTTTTGCATAAAAACTTGCATATTCGGATTATTTGTAGTATCTTTGCAGGCGAAATGAAATCATATTGATATCAATTAACATCAAATAGGAGGAATAATTATGGCACAAACAGCAATGACCGTCCGCGTGGACAATAACATCAAGAAGCAATTTGATGCGCTCTGTGAGCAATTCGGAATGAGCGTAAATGCGGCAGTAAATGTCTTTATCAATGCCGTTGTTCGTACGCGCTCTATACCTTTCACGATTAGCGCCGAAGAGGATCAGACAGGTAAACGCGCGCTGGAAGCCTTTCTTTCTGCAGACCGTTCTGACAGACCGGAAATGACATTGGATGAGATTAACGAAGAGATTCGTAAAGCCCGTCAAGAGCGTAAAGAGCGTTTAGCGCACGAGAACGCAGAAAAGGATTGATCCGCGAGTGGTAACTCCGGCACAAATGCTGCAAATTCTTGGAGAAGAATAAGTTTTTCTTTACAAATACACGTAGATCATTTGCTCTGGCAGGGTGAAAAATAATTAGGGTGAGGCACTGCCCCACCCTAAATGTCGTTACCATATCTCGACTTCTACCAAATTTTATTAGCCGATTTTATCCATGATTGCTTTCGTTTCTATGAGGACAGAGATAATTTTGCGGTAGTGCTCTATGTCGTCAAAGGAAAGCGTGCGTCCTTTGCGGTCTTTGAGCCATTTCTGCGCGGGCTGGTAACCGCCGATATAGAACTCCCACGCCTCGGTCGGAACACCCACAAAACATTGAGTTTCGTTGATCCATATATTGCCCGAATAGCCGTCATCTTTATTCCACTCCCAACGCAGATAATCCACTTGCATAGATCCGGCATTGGGGAAAGAAACAGGCGAATCCGGCACATTGTGCATCAAATGAAGCTCGCGGAGTTGGTTGCCGAAAGAGCGGAAATGCTCGAATTCATCGGCATTTTTCGGGTAAGGAATACGCGGAAAATCGACCTTGAGGAACTCCTTATATTTTGCACGATATGTAGGCGAGTGTAACACACCATAGATATAATCAAAGATGTCTTCAGGTGTGGTTTCTTTGCCTATTAATGAACTGATTTGTGCCCAAATCTTCTCGTCTAAATTCGGTCTGCGGGAAGTGTCTATAGAACCTTCCTCCGGATAGAGGTAGAGGGGAAAGACGTAAGACGCTTCTTTTGTCTGCGCAGAAATAGAACACATATCTGTAATTAAAGATGAACAAAATACGTGTTGAAAATCAAATGTACTTTGTTGTTTGCAAACAATGAGAGATACATTCTCTCTTTTTTCTAATAATGAACTATTAAAAGTTTTATAGCAGCACAATAAATGATACATCAATTTCTGACGAGAGTCTCCACGAACGATTATCTGACTAATACGATCTAATGGATAATATGTATATCTCGTATCAAAGGGTCGGTAGTTGACTTTTTGTATATTTTGATAATCAAATTTAAAGAATTGCTTTTTTTCCTGTATCTTCCAATCTTCTGTCTCTTTAAAATGATATTTTTGCAATAATTGCTCATTCGGCAGAGATTGTATATCTTGCAACATTATTTCCGTTTCCTTTACTTCATAACTAATTAGGAGATTGTCCTTCCTGAACTTTATTCCGGTTCCATTTGTTTTCATCAGTTCATCGACTTTAAATCCTCGTTCATACTCATTTTGTAAAGAAAAATCTTTTGGAACAAAGAAGAAATACGGAGATAGGAGATTAAGTGTTTGCCATCCTACTGTGGCTAAATTATGCGTACGTAAGTATTCATACTTATACTCGCGCAAGCCATACAAATCAAAGTGACGGACTTCCGCAGGAACTTTGCTTTTGCCGGATTTCTTGACAAAGATATTGATGCTTACGCCTTGCATGATATCAAAGACATTCTCATCCTTGCTACCATCAGGAGCGGTTTCTTTCTTGCGGGTGTTACCGTGCAGGTCGAGAATGTAGATTTTGTCGAAGACGCGCATCAGTTCGCTACGCATTTGGCGATGGATCAGTCCGTCAATAAAGGAGTTATTGCAGATATACGCCAACACGCCTTCGCCGTTTCGCTCCACGTAGTATTGAGCTAAGCGAACGAACTTGATATAATCATCCGAAAGCGGTTGAATATTGCGCTCGTTTAGGCTCTTTTTGTAGTCGTCAAGCAGGTGGTTGATCCATCCGCCTTTGTTGTTGCTACTAACTGAATACGGAGGATTGCCCATGACAATCATCACAGGACTCTCTTTCTTGATACAGGAAGCGGCATTGGCTTCTTGTGCCAGATAATCCCCAAAGAGCGTACCTGAATCCATATTGGCTTCTTCCAGCGAATTGGTAAGATATACATTAAGACGGTTATCCATCTTGACGCCTATCTCCATATCCAGTTTGATATGTGCGATGGTATAGGGTGCCATCATCAGTTCGAATCCAAACAACCGAGGACGCAGATGTTCCGGAACATAACTTGGCCAAGCGCCCATTTGTCCGCCGAGGTCGCGTTTGATTTGTCGTACGGTCTCGGCAAGGAATGTACCTGTTCCGGTAGCCGGGTCAAGGACTTGCACACGATGAACAAGTTTTTTCTCTTTACGATGTTTGGGGTCTTGCGGTATTTCTTGTTCTACCTCCGTTTTTGAGGTGTCTGCCAAACCCATAGGCAGATTGAACTCCGTACGGAGGATATCATCCACAGCCCGCACAATAAACTCCACTACCGGTTGGGGCGTGTAATAGACACCGCATTGTTTCTTGGCGGCAGGGTCATATTGGAACAAGAAATCTTCGTAGAAATGGAGAATAGGATCAGTCTGTTGGGTGTCTTTTCCAAATCCATGCATGATTTTCTCCATGTCGGTAGCCGCAAACGCGGAAACGAGGTCATCCACAATCCACGCGATACGTTCGTCCAAGTCATAGCCGGCTATCTGTTGGAAGATCTTGCGCAAGAAGGGATTGGTTTTCGGGATGAGATTCGCAGCCTCGGAGCGTGAGAAATCATCCGGACTTTCGTCATGCAGACGTGCGGCAAACATACCATAAGCGATAGTCTGAGCATAAATGTCCGCAAATTTTTGGGGAGTAATATCATGCAAAAGCGTTTTACGGAAATCCTCCATGTAGCAACGGAGTTCCGTAGGATTATCTCCGTCTTGAATAAGTGCCTGCTCGATGATGTCACGCAATAAACGCGCCTTACATGCCATTAGTTGTGCCAATTTGGACGCAGAAGTGATACGTTGAGGACGGGCGTTTTTGATATGCTCCATGAGCGAGACAAAACGGTCTGCGTCCGACAGACGAATCTTATTGCCTTGTATCTCTGCCAAACGAACGGATTGTTGCCATTCGCCGTGTTCGTATAAATGAAAATCCAGATAATCGGTGAAGATGATTGCATCCAACGACGCCTTGTAGCGGTCGAATTGCTCTTTGTTCTTCTTACGTCCGTCCAAATCGCCGTCCTCAAGGTCTTTGGCCTCAATATAGGCTATCGGCAGTTGTTTACTAAGCAGGGTTAAATCCGGCGCACCACAATCAATATGACTTTGCTCATTGATTACAGTACAGCCCGTGCAATCGTGCAAAAGACGCTGGAGCGCAGGACGAAAAGAATGTTCGGTCGTCAGACCCGTTTGATACAGTTGATTGATCTCCTTGATATACGTGGAGATAAATTCGTTCATGGTAGCGTTTGTTTTTACACATTTGCTACTATCCTAATATAAATTCCACAGCCACAAAAAAAGCGGGCAATAACTCGCAAGAATTGAGGCTGTGGAATGCCCTAAGATAGACAAGTTACGCCCGCACACAACGGACGTTGCGACTTGTTTTCTATCTTATATGAAACTTCCACATTCCAATTCTATAGAACAAATAGCAAACGCTAATTAATAAAATATGTTATTGCGCAACGCTTTGCGCTTGTACTCACTTTTTTACGCTGTAGAGCACAGCGGCTTGGCATTTGCAGCTTTGCGGCTGCAAAGGTACTACTTTTTTCTGATATATGCAAATAATTTATGAAGATTAACAAAAAATCCGCACTTGCAAAGCGCGGATCAATGTAATTTAGTGGAGTATAGAGGCGGCGAAAGGTTAGATAATATTGTGAGATAATTGCTCGAGGTAAATTCGGTCGATTTCATCGAAGGTATTGAGGTCGGCACTATCGATGTCGAGGACCGCAAAAACTTCACCGTTCCTGAAGAACGGCACAACGATCTCGCTTTTCGAAGCGCTCGAACAAGCAATGTGACCGGGAAAGAGATGCACATCCGGCACAACGATCGTTTGTGCTTGCGCCCAAGCAGTCCCGCAAACGCCTTTGTTATAAGGGATTCGCGTGCAAGCGACAGGTCCCTGAAACGGCCCGAGAACCAACTCCCCCACTCCGTTGAAATCGGCACTTTTCCGCTCAACGCGGTAGAAACCCGTCCACCAGAAACCGAAAGTCTCATGCAAAACCGCTACCATGTTCGCCATTTTGGCGATTTCATCGGTCTCTCCCGTCATCAACGCCTGGATCTGCGGCACGATCGTTTGATATTTTTCTTCTTTGGTCATAATCATAAATTAGTCGATATAGGTTACATACGAGCCACGAACACATTTCCATCGGCCGTCATTGAGGAGTTGAACCTCATCACCATAAACGCCATCAATCTTATCGCCATCCGCGTTCACGGCATACCAGTAGCGACCTTGTTTGATGAGGAAACAGCCGTTCCAAAATATAAACGGCGATTCATTGGAATAACACTCCACCTTGCGGCCGGAACAATGATAGATGTCCCAATAGCCGGAACTGCGCTGGGATGTCACATAGCCAAACGGGAAATAATAGATTGTCTTTCCGTAGATGCCGTTGACAAGGTCTCCGTCTTCATCGGCCAGATACCAAGTATTGCCGCGACGGACACGGTAGTAGCCGTTATAAAGGAGATTGATTTCGTCTCCGTAAAGGATAGAATAGCCGTTTCGGTAGATATAAACCGTTCTGCCGGAGAGACGCACCTGACAGCCGTTACGCAGGTCTTGGTAATGTTCTGTGCAGTATTCCGCTTTACGGGTTGTCACTTCATGATCGGTATCTTCGAACCACAGGTCGTACTTATCGGACACGACATACTGCGCCTGCATGCTCAAGCAAGCCATCAATGCCAGAAAGAAGGAGTAAATACGTTTCATAAGGCCAATCATTTTAAGCGTTCAACAATCCGTTTTCCGGTTATTTACAATTTCCGTGCCATTACTTATTTGAGTTTGGCTGCCAATATGGAAAGCAGTTCAGTGTTCATTTCAGCTTCCCGGCGCACCCATAGTTGCCATAATTGTTCCCGCAACGGGTCGTTCTCCGGATAGAGATTCATGAGCGAGTCGCGGATGAGCCATTGCGATTGCACATACTCGCTGTACTGCTTGTTGCAAAGAGCGTACGCCTCCCTATCTTCCTCATTACTAGCATCATACGTGTCGCGGCTGTTGATTATTTCCAGGAGATACGCACGCTCTTTGTCGATATACGCATCCACCTGCGCGGTCATCGCTTCGAAGCGTTGTTGCTCTTTTTGCCGCTCATGCCACGAGAGATAGAAAAGCGTGATTGCCGCCGCCAATAAGAGCGCCGAGAGGATAACCGGCAGCAACCGGATAAACCGTTTGCGGCGGTTAATAGCGTTGCGCAGGTCCGAAAGCCGGAAGAACTGTCCATTTGGACAGATGTCCGGAAACAAGCGCTGCAAGGCAGAAATGTCATCATACGCATTATTCGGAACGGCGGTGAGCATGTCGTCTGTCTGCGACAATCCGAAATCAATCAGTTTGGCGTTCTGCCCATTGTGGGTAACGAGGATATTATCGCCCTTGACGTCATGGTGAACGAGTTGGAGCCGGTGGATATATTCCAAAGCATCCACAATCTGCATGAACACGCGCTCGCGAGCCGCCTTGGAAGGTTTTGTTTGGAGCCATTCGCCGAGCGTCACGCCGTCGATCCACTCCATGACAATACACCGCCCCACTCCTTCAATCTCCTCAAAAGCGTACGTGGCGGCGATATTCGGATGCACGAGTTGGATGCTGTTCAGAAACTCCTGCTCCTGCTGCATCTCATAGTTGGTCAAGCGGGCATAGTCGCCGGCTAACTTTTTGAGCACATACCGCCGCCCATACCGCATCGCGGTATAGATCTCGTTTTTCGAATTGGCCTTAACGAATTGTATATGCTGCCATTCCTTCGAAAAATCTGCGGGTACTATGAAATCAGAGGAGGACTCCACTTGGGCGTTTGTTTACTTATTTCTTACGATTTCAACGGTGTTTAAGCCGTTTTTCGAGCCGGCGACATAGGAGGCTCCATGTATATTATCTAAGTACATGGGCTTGCCGATGATAAAACACGCGGCATCAAAGGTGTCACCGATCTGCAGTTTGGCATTCTCCGCCTCAACGACCGTGAAATGTGCATCGCCTTCATAGCGGAAGACACATCGCCTGTTCGGTAGCCAGGTCACCTCTACCCGGTCGCCTTTTTGCAGGTCGTTGATGTGTACGCCCTCGCCTTCAAAATCCTCACTCTCAATATCCGTGCGCGTCGCGAGCGACGCCTGATATGCCTCCCAGTCGGCAAAACCGAGGAACTGCGCGAGCAGGCAGAGCGTTGTTCTGCGCGTCGTGTCAGCCCCGTCAATATAGCCCCAGAGGCGTTTGAGGGTCGTTGGCGAGAGGTTCTCGTGGAGCCGCTCCCAGATGACGCCGGCGAGAAACTCAAAGTCATACGGCGTACGGATCTTGCGCTTCACCTCGCGCTCAATATCCATCCGCAGAGTCGCTATTTCCGGAGAGTATTTATTCATATCGGGTGCAAAGTTACAATATTTTTTTGATATATGCAAATATTTATATAAAAATAAGGCAGGCAGACACAAACCCACCTGCCTTATTCATAGAGACATACAAGAATTACAATCCTTCAAACGCGTTTAAGATATCAAAGTTGGAAGATTACATAAATAGCGTACACAAAGACTGCCAGTTTAAGCAGCGTATCCGACAAATAAGCGCAGGTGGCAGAGGTAGCGCACTTCAAAGCCATTGCTGCTCCCTGCTTGTTAGTCAGCTCCAGCAGAAATGCCAAAACAAACGGCAATAGAATAAAACCGACAATCATCATCGTTATCAGCAAAGCTGTGGACTCTGCCTGAGCCGTTCCCCAAACCAGCAAAAGACCGATAATGGAACCAATCGTCGTTCCCCAAGTAGCGCGTTTGCTGTACTCCTGCAGTTTCTTGGCTAATTTGACAAGGAACTTGGAGGCAATCATACTAGCCACAGCCAGTGCGGCAATAATGGCAAAGGTACCCCATTCAATAGGGATGTCCAGACACAAGATGGCAAGCAATGTTGCGATTACAACTGCAATCGGTCCGGGAACTTTGTTGATAAAACACCCCAGGAAACCGAAACATAAACACAGGCCTACTAAGACCCACCATAAAATTGTTAACATAATAATGAAAATTTAGAGTTAATAATTAATATTTTTGTTAAAATAAAGCGTTCAATAGTTCTTTCTCTGCCTCAAGCAGTTTGCCGGCTGTTTCTGCCGCATCTTTCAGATCTTGGACTTCCTCATCGTCCATTATGGATTGAGTAGCAGACTTGAGACTCTCCTTTTTCAAAGGTTCCAATTCCAGTCCAGAGATCTCTACAGCAACCGTATTGTCGAAAATCTCCTTTGCTCTTTCGTAGTCCATATGTTTGTATGACCATGTGTTGCCGCTGATAGAAAGCTCGGATTCCTCGTCTTCCTGAATCAATGTTTCCCAATCGCTGCTATTCATTTCCAAGGATTCCAATTCGACATCGCTGCTGTTCAGCAGTTTGCCGTAAGGACCTTTCAATTCGCGTTCAAAATTACTACTGTTCTTGATTTCAGCGAAGGGCGTGTTGGTAGCAATAGTCATTTTGATACGAACCTGCCATGAATCGTTGACTCTTACCAGGTTCACGTTGTACGTGTCACCTGCCAGTTTGAATAATTTTGCATGCTTGCCTTTTAAGATTAGGCTGGAAGCCGGCAATGATTTTGATTCCTCCGTCGGCTTTGGAGAAGATCCGCCACATGCGCATAAGATAGATACACATGCGATTAATAACAAGATTTTTTTCATGATAAATTTGATTGTTTATTGTGCCTACTCTTTTATGGATTTTGGGCATTCTCCGTTTGACGGTGCAAAAGTACTGCTTTTTGCCGACATACGCAAAGTCCTTTTTAGTCCTTTTTGCAGGAGCCACATACCGGAGGGGGCATATAACAAAAATCAGGGGAGCGGAAACTCCCCTGTTCTAATGATACTTTCTGCGACATATTAACCTTTGCGAGTGCAAAGGTACTACTTTTTTGAGATATGCAAATAATTCATGAAGATTAACAAAAAAATCTGCACTCGATGCAGATTTATTTCGCAAGAGATTGTATTATAGCCTTGCAGGAAGCGTAGATATCTTCATACGCGGTTTCAAAATCACCGGTGTACCAAGGATCCGAGACATCTCTATTCTGCCCCACCCACTCCATCATCATAGAGATCTTGGCATGGGAATTGTTGAGTTTATCTTCTCCCAAAAGATACTTCATAATCCGGATATTCGATCTGTCCGCACAAATAATATGATCATAGATATCCAAATCCGCCTTTGTGATCTGCCTGGCCGCACGACGTGAGAAAGGTATGCCATGCGCTGTAAGCACTCGTTTAGCCGGCGGATATATGTCGTTCCCTATTTCCTCCGTTGAAACAGCGGCAGATGCAATCTCAAACTGCTTTTCCACTCCTGCTTCTTGGCATAAGTGCTTCATAATAAACTCCGCTATCGGAGAACGGCATATATTACCATGACATATAAACAGGATCTTTGTCATTTTATGTGATACAGTTAACGCGAAAGTGTCCAATCAGAAACAGAATAGGTGTTTTCTACTTGAGGCTCTATACTATCCGGTAGATTGTAAAAGAAATCCAGGCCGGTTTGCTCTTCTACTTCATCTACTGTAAACATATATGTCATTAGGGGCCGGTTGCCCGCCTTATTGGGCATAATAAATCCGATAGAAGTCCATCCACCATTGCAAATTTTGCGAAGAAATACTTTATAAAATGCAGAAGGAACAGCTATTGAATGAGTTTTTCCTATCGTTTGATAGTTGGCTTCCATTATGGGACCGCAAGCGATATAAATACTTCCATACTGTTGTGCCCAATCTCGGGCCAGTTCCTCTAAATCTTTCCAATCTCCTGCATTAAGACTATGTGTTTGCGGGCAGATGTTAGTCATGTAAAAACTTTCACGCATCGCTTGTTCTGACCATTTCATATCCGCCGCTGGAGCCATGTGGCCTCTGTCATATCCGGATTTTGAATAATCACTCGTCACAACCGGATCTCCTTTTACTAAAGGATCCGGCTTAAAATGATTAGAACGCTCTTGCTCTCCGAATGTCTCGGAATGAGTTAATTCATATGCCACCCAATTAGGCACAAGCCATTGGGGATTATAACTGACTGTGTATCCCAAGTGTTCAATCACTTGTTCCGGCTGATGATTATTCAATCGCGGCAATTCGTATGGCAAATCGTCAGTAATAGGAGCACTTTTGTCGGTAGTTTCTCCTCTATCCAACATCCGGAACCCGATAAAAAGCGTAGCAAATATAACTATACCTGCCATCAGTAAAATAGTATAAATTTTGTTTCTTTTTCGCATATGAATTATCTGGTTTGAGTATCTTTTTCCTCATTCTTCGCTTCTCTCAACTCGTCTAAGTAACTTGCCGTAATTACACCTGACGGCAAAGCAATAATAGCCACACCCAGAATAGCGGAAAGCATACTTATTATTCTCCCCATATCAGTTGCGGGATAGATATCGCCATACCCAACAGTTGTTAGCGTAGTAGTGGCCCAATAGAGAGCATCAAAGAAATCCTCAAACATTGCAGACTCTTCTACATTAAACATTAATAATGCTGTAACTACTATGTAAAATAGCGCAATCCATAATACGACAAACAGGATATGACGCTCTTTGTAGAGTACTTTTAACAAAATTTGTACATTCCTTGAGTAGCGAATGAATTTGAACACGCGCAGTATTTTAAAAAGACGCGTAATACGGAATAATTTGAGAGCCTTGTTCACAAAGGCTACAGAAGGTAAGATAGATAGTAAATCTACGATTGCGAAGGCAGAAAATGGGTACGTAAGAAAAGCCACCCATTTAGGGCGATTATTCATGCGCAGGTCAGCAGTTAACCAACGTAGCAAATAATCGACAATAAAGACCGTAACTGATACTTTGTCAAACCATTCTAACCACACATTCTGTTCACGAAACGCAAGCGGAATAATACTGATGACAATAAAAAACAACATTGACCAATCATATATTTTGCTAATGATTGAGTTGCGTTCTGTCTCTATCGTGTCGTATATTTTGTTTCTCCAGCCCATATTGCCGTGTACACTATCATTTAGATTTTTCTTTTAGTTCATCTAGTGTCTTTTGTATCTCTTCCAATTTAGCTTTGACCACATCATTATTATCAGCCACCATTGCATCAACGAAGATAGAATTAATGAATGACATGCCAATAATGCCGCCTAATATAAGCAACGCACAGAAATACAAACGGATAAATTCAGCGGTTACCGAAGACGCACCGTAATAAGATGCGACTGTATTGGGAATCTCGTACCAGCCTTCGATAGTGCATATTTGAAATACTGCATAAATAGAACGCAAAGGCGTTTGAAAGTGCTCAGGATCTGCCTCCCTGAACAAACTACAATTGAGTAAGCCAAAAATAACAATAATAACCGCAAAACTTAATAATATTGCATACGACTCTCGCATTGCTGCTTTAAAGCCTTGCACTACTTTGGTGAAATTAGGAAAGAAATGTAATACGCGGAAGAATCGAATCACACGTAAAAGACGGAAGATCATGAATAATGACAAGCCCGTATACTCATTAGGAATAAAGAGCGCGGCCACAGATGGCAATGAAAGTATTACTAATGTTCCATCCAATCTATTCCACCCGTCTCGCCAATACTCCCGAAAACCGTATTCACTATGTTTGACGATCATTTCAAACAGGAAGATGAGTGTACATACCATATCCAAGGAGCCGATAAACTTATCTTCATATCCGGCTACTTGCATATAGATCAGGACTGAGTTTATCAAAATAACCACAAGGATAAACTTGTCATTTAATAAGAGTTTTTTCAAGCGATCTTTCATCTTCACATATAATTAGTTAATATAATCAGCCATTCCGAAATCTACATCTATATTTGTCGTCAATGAGGTCGGCACACCAGATACGCAGCGAGACTTCGATGGTAAAGAAGGCAGTGGTGAAATAATCCACCACTTTGAGCCTGTTTAGCGTAATTATACGCATGTGTATCCGCCATCTACCGGCAGAGCCACACCGGTAACATATGTCGAAGTATCGGAAGCCAGAAATACCACAGCACTATCCAGTTCGCCCTCATGACCATAACGCTCCATCGGGATAACCGTTTTTGCGTAATTGGCGAAATATTCAGACTCCAAAGTCTCTTTGGTCAGCGGTGTAATGAAATAACCCGGACAGATGGTATTGACCGTAATGCCGTGTTTACCCCACTCTGCAGCCAAAGCACGCGTCAGGTTGACAACACCGCCTTTGGCAGCATGGTAAGGGGCTGCGGGAGCAATCTTATTACCCACAAGACCATACATGGATGCGATATTGATCACGCGGCCGTAGTTATTCGGAATCATCGATTTCTTCGCTACTGCGCGAGCTACGCGGAACGTACCAAAGAGATCCGTCTGCATCTCATTTTCAAACTGCGTATCGGTAATATCCTCCGCCGGAGCAACTGCTCCTGTGCCGGCGTTATTTACGACAATATCAATGCGTCCAAACTGTTTGATGGCTTTATCTACCATCCAATTGACAGCCTCGGTATTGGTGATGTCGCATTGTAACGGCAATACCTGAATACCAAACTCTGCCTCAATGGCTTTCTGCACTTCTACCAACTTCTCATACCGACGAGCGATAATCACCAAGTTCGCTCCACGAGCCGCCAGCGCTTTAGCCATCTGCACTCCCAAGCCGCCCGAACAACCGGTTACCAACGCTACGCGGCCTGTTAAATCAAAAATATCTTTCATTCCCAATATATAAAATTTTACAAATATTTGTATCTATCACTTATGGCTTGAAAGGAGAATCTCCATCACTTCAGAAGGTTTTCCTTCCGGCGTGAAGGCTCCCATATCATAGCCGTTCCAACCCAGCGGTATATACTCCGCCGGCCTCCAATTACCATAGCACTCCGGCTCCCAGTAGAAGATACCGGCACATGAATCTATGGTTTGCGCACGCTCCACAAAATCCGCCATGACGGTAGCAGAAAGCGTGTCGTTAGCAAACATACCGATCTCCGCAATCATCACCGGGCAATGCCATTGGCTGATAAGACGGCGGATATTGGCTTCCGCCAGTTCGTTCATTTCCTGCCATGTCTTACCGCCGTTCCAAGCGCTCATCATCGGGTAATGAGACAGTCCAATCATATCCCATTTGCCGCCGTGAGCCGCCATCTGAGCCCAGAACCAATCGCGCTGCTCATAGGCGTTATCGACATGCACGATGACCGTAATATCCGGGAAAGCCTCTTTGGCAGCCTTGTAGCCCATCGCCGTAAATCCGGCATAGTGCGCCCACTCGCCTTCTTCCTTATTTACCTTTCCCATCGGCCATAACATACCATTGGGTGTCTCATTGCCGATTTGTACCCATTCGGGCTTGATTCCGGCTTCTTTGAGGGTATAAAGGATATCGAGCGTGTGCTCACGCACGGCTTCCAGCATCGCTTCATAGTCATAGTTCTGCCATGCAGCAGGAATAGTCTGGTGGCTCGGGTCGGCGAAGAAATCCGAATAATGGATATCTATCATAATCCGTTGCCCCTGTTGGGCTGCCCGTTTAGCGAGAGTGAGCATGTCGTCCTTGTTGCTCCATCCTGTCTTGTGGTTGACCCATACACGAAGTCGCACGGCGTTCATACCCATCTCGCGCAACGTGGCCATACAATCGTCATGGAACATGCTATCATGCTCCATCTCACTCAACCAACTAAGATCAGCCCCCCTTGCCCATGAGCCACGCGGACTATCCGTCTTGTGATAACAACTACAGAATAGTCCGCAGGCAAGGGCTATGAGAAGAAATTTCTTCATTACGCTTTAGCAGCCAAAGGTGACGGCGTTGCATATACGCGTGCCGCCAGTTCCTGATCCAGCACGTAGAGACCGTAGCTGTTGCCGTCCAGCATCTTGAGTTTGTTGATGATTTCAACGGCGTTCTCTTCCTCTTCTACCTGCTCGTCGATGAACCATTGCAGACGGCTTTGCGCTGCGTAGTCCTTCTCCTCTACAGCGATGTGCATGAGGTTGTTGATGAGCGCAGTAACGTGCTGCTCGTGCTCGTAGGTATTCTCAAATGCAGCCAGCGGAGAAGCCCACTCGGTCTCTACCGCGTCAATGGCCTTGAGCAGTACACGGCCGCCACGGCTGATGAGGTAGTTGTAGAAAATCTGCGCATGGTCCTGCTCCTCCTTGAATTGGATAGCGAACCAGTTTGCCATACCGGCATAACCTTTGTCCTGGCAATAAGCAGACATGCTAAGGTATAAATATGCCGACCACATTTCGGCATTGATTTGGGCGTTGATAGCGTCCTCTAATCTTTTTGAAATCATGATGTTAATTACAATTTAGTCATTTACAATTTGTACATTTTATCCGACCTGCACCTCCGGATTGATCTTGCGAATCAAGCCTTTGAGTACATCTCCCGGACCAAACTCATAGAACTCTGTTGCACCGTCTGCAATCATGTTTTGTACGGATTGTGTCCAGCGAACGGGGGCTGTAAGTTGTTTTAGGAGGTTTTCGCGGATAATTTCCGGCTCCATTTCTGCTTTGGCAGTCACATTCTGATAGATAGGACAGAAGGGTTTGTGGAAGTCCGTTTTGAGGATTGCAGCCTTGAGATCTTCAGCTGCAGGCTGCATCAACGGCGAGTGGAAAGCTCCGCCAACAGGGAGTCTTAGCGCACGGCGTGCGCCGGCTTCTTTCATTGCTACACAAGCAGCGTCCACAGCCTCTACCTCTCCGGAGATTACGATTTGACCCGGGCAGTTGAAGTTGGCAGCAACGACTACTCCACTCTGCTTTTTACAAATCTCATCTACCTGTTCGTCCGACAAACCGAGGACTGCAGCCATTGTGCCGGGGTTGGCCTCACAGGCAGCCTGCATCGCTTGCGCACGCGCGGATACTAATAATAAGGCGTCCTCAAAACGCAATGCGCCGCATGCTACGAGTGCGCTGAACTCACCAAGGCTGTGTCCCGCTACCATGTCGGGTTTCTCGATGGTCATAAGACGCTGTGCCACTACCGAGTGCAGGAATACTGCCGGCTGCGTCACTTTGGTCTGCTTTAGATCATCGGCTGTGCCGTTAAACATGACATCCGTCAGCGAGAAGCCAAGCAGCCTGTCGGCTGTTTGGCACATCTCGCGGGCTTCTGCATGTGCATCGTACAGATCTTTGCACATGCCCGGAAATTGACTTCCCTGTCCGGGAAAAACAAATGCTTTCAGCATTTTCGTTTAGCGTTAATGGTTTAGAGCACTACGGGTTCGCCCATCAGACCGCCCATAAGAATTACTACGAGCAGTGCCAAAATAGCGTAGAACTCCGGGAAAGCGGCCATGATCATGGTTCCGGCAGTTACATTGTGACCGCCTCCGGTAGCTGCAACACCATTAGCACAAACCTGACCTTGACGGATTGCGGACAGAAGAGCCACCAGACCCAAAGCCACACCACCACCCAGAATAGCTGCAGCTTGAAGAGTGGTAATACCTGCTGTCAGATATTTCTGAATCATAAAGTAACCCACGAAACCGTAGATACCCTGAGTAGAAGGCAGTGCGGACAACAAGATATACGTACCCATAGCTTCCGGACGCTTCTTTAGCGAACCAACTACGGCGTTACCGCATATTGTCAAACCATAAACACTACCGACGCCGGACAGACCGACCATGAATGCTACGCCAATAAAGGCAATAATCAAATTTAATGTCATAATACTTTATTATTTAATGATTAATATGTACAAGTTATTTTTTGAATGGTTTATACTCTTTTCCGCCACCTTCGAAGCCTGCATTTTTGTAGAACTCCACGAAGGTAAGACGCATCGGGTGAACCACGGATGAGATCAAGCAGAGCGCGAAATTAAGCGCGTGACCAAAGACCATGATCAGCAAGGTCGGCAGCCATCCTATCCATCCGGGCAAAGCCCCTCCGGCTTGAAGCGCCAAGGCATTGAACACATTGCCTAAAATACCTCCGGCGAGACCCAGCGCGAACAAACGGATATACGACAGCACATCGCCCAGCAGGCCGCTGACCATATTATACGTGCCCCATAAACCGCCACCGATATTCACCAGCAGAATCTTACGATCCGGATTGCTGTAGAACAGGATGAACAG
>OCTW011608542.1_pt1 | contig 15692 bp, 12 predicted proteins | sample 1539671 | NCBI WGS metagenome assembly OCTW01 (sample SAMN02144230, study PRJEB22623) | gut metagenome | biome: sheep rumen | host: Ovis aries | place: New Zealand
GTAAAAGACAAATATTTCTAAATAAGATAATTTTTTCTCTGTTTTATGATATAGGATATAATTATTTTTTATATCTTTGCAAACGTATTAGTTATACAAATTAGAAAACTTATTCAATTTTATATTACGTCAAGTTAACCAAAATGGAAAACTTTTCAGATTAATTCTGAGAAAAAGTTTCCAAAAAGTAGAGTAAGATGGAAATAAAAAACTTTACCATTACCAAGCGCGATGGGTCGTTGGCACGCTTTAGCTTGGACAAGATTATGAACGCTATTATCAAGGCGTTTAATTCGGTTGAAGAACCTGTTGATTTAGGTTGTATCTCAAAGATACTCAACCATTTGGATATCCATGAGGGTATCAAGGTTGAAGATATCCAGAATCAAGTGGAAGAGGCTCTCATGAAGGAGCAGTATTATAAGGTTGCAAAGAGTTTTATGCTCTATCGTCAGCGTCACACTGAAGACCGTGAGGTGATGGAGAAGATGAACTTTTTGGCAGACTACTGTGATGCGGCAAATGCAGCAACTGGTTCGAAGTATGATGCTAATGCAAATGTCGAACATAAAAATATTGCTACATTGATCGGTGAATTGCCAAAGTCAAATTTCATTCGATTGAATCGTCGTCTTCTGGTCGATCGTATCAAAAAGATGTATGGTAAAGAGTTGGCAGAGAAATACATCGACATGTTGACACATCATTTTATCTATAAGAATGATGAGACATCGTTGGCCAATTACTGTGCTTCTATCACGATGTACCCCTGGTTGATCGGTGGTACAACGAGCATAGGCGGTAACTCTACGGCTCCGACCAACCTGAAGAGTTTCTGTGGTGGATTCGTGAATATGGTATTCATGGTATCCAGCATGCTGAGTGGTGCCTGTGCAACACCGGAGTTCTTGATGTATCTGAACTACTTCCTCGGACTTGAGTATGGAAAGGAATATTACAAGGAGCCCGACAAGGTGGTTGACCTGAGTCTGAAGCAGCGCACGATCGATAAGATGATCACCGACTGCTTTGAGCAGATCGTCTATTCTATCAACCAGCCAACAGGTGCCCGCAACTACCAGGCTGTGTTCTGGAATATCGCTTACTATGACAAACCCTATTTCGAGAGTCTCTTCGGTGAGTTCTATTTCCCCGATGGCAGTCGTCCGGATTGGGATGGTCTGTGCTGGTTGCAGAAGCGCTTTATGAAGTGGTTCAACAAAGAGCGCACCAAAGCTGTGCTTACCTTCCCTGTGGAGACTATGGCATTGCTGAGCAAGGATGGTGACATGGTAGATAAGGATATGGCCGACTTCACCGCTGAGATGTATGCGGAGGGTCACTCTTTCTTCACCTATATGAGTGATAACGCAGACTCCCTGAGTTCTTGCTGCCGACTGAGAAACGAGATTCAGGATAACGGTTTTAGCTATACCTTGGGTGCCGGTGGCGTATCTACGGGTTCTAAGAGTGTGCTGACCATCAACCTGAACCGTTGTATCCAGTATGCCGTTAACCATGATATTGACTATAAGGAATATCTGACGGATATCATTGATCTGTGTCACAAGGTGCAGTTGGCTTATAATGAGAATCTGAAGGAGTTGCAGAAGCATGGTATGCTGCCATTGTTCGATGCCGGCTATATTAATATAGGTAGACAATATCTCACCATCGGTATCAACGGACTGGTAGAGGCTGCAGAGTTCATGGGACTTCAGATTAATGATAATCCCGACTACCTTACCTTCGTTCAGACGGTGCTCGGACTGATAGAGAAGAAGAACCGTGAGTATCGCACGAAGGATGTGATGTTCAACTGTGAGATGATTCCGGCAGAGAATGTGGGTGTTAAGCATGCCAAGTGGGATCGTGAGGATGGTTATTTCGTGCCACGTGACTGCTACAATAGTTATTTCTATATTGTGGAGGATGACTCACTCAATATCATCGATAAGTTTAAGTTGCATGGTGCTCCTTACATCCAGCATCTTACCGGTGGCAGTGCCCTGCATATGAATCTGGATGAGCACCTCAGCAAGGCTCAATATCGCCAGTTGCTCAATGTGGCAGCCAAAGAGGGATGTAACTACTTCACCTTCAATATCCCCAACACGATCTGTAATGATTGTGGACATATCGACAAGCGTTATCTGAAGGAGTGTCCTCATTGCCACAGCAGGAACGTGGATTACATGACGCGTATCATCGGATATCTGAAGCGCGTGAGCAATTTCTCAGAAGCTCGTCAGAAGGAAGCTGCCCGTCGTTACTATGCCGATAAGGAGAGATTAGTATATTAGAAACAACTCACAATTCTTCATAAGAGTCATGCTTATCTCTATAAAAGGATAGCATGACTCTTTCTTTGAAATCTTATATGTTGAAATACGTTAATTCTGGTATCGTCTTTCAAGAGATACCCGATGAGGTAACCCTCTCAGTAAATATTTCGAATTGTCCCTGTCGTTGTCCGGGATGCCATAGTCAGTATCTCTGGGGAGACACGGGCCATCCCCTTACCGATGATGTCATCGATTCATTCGTGCAGGAATATGGCAATGATATCACCTGTATCGCCTTGATGGGTGGTGATGCGGAACCCGAGTCGGTTAATCTTATCGCTCAATATATTCATGCCCATTATCCACAATTGAAGGTAGCATGGTATAGCGGCAGGACACGTATTGTATCCGTCATCAACAAACAAGATTTCGACTATATCAAGATTGGTCCGTATATCAAGCATCTGGGTAGCCTGAAAGAGAAGACCACCAATCAACGGTTGTATAAAAAGGTGTCGGATAGTGACTTTGTGGATATTACTTGGAGATTCTGGCGGAAATGATAATTGAGAACTTAAAATTGAAAATTACCAATTATCAATTCTTAATTCTAAATTTTACTGATGTCTACATAACCGTTCATCACAGCATAGATCGTAAGGGCACTGACACTCTTGATGCCCAGTTTCTCCATGATGTTCTTACGATGGGTGATAACGGTGGTAAGACCGATATTCAGTTTGTCGGCAATCTCTTTATTGATATATCCTTGAACAATCAGAGACATTACCTCGAGTTCTCGATTGGATAACAGAGACTTAGTTTGGCGTTGGCTTGCTGGTGGCATGTTATTGCCGTGTGGATGCCCTTGATGCATCAGTTGGAGTAGAGATCTTACAAACTGATCCTCGGTGACATTGGTACTCATACAATGGAAATCATTGATCGTAATTGCTGAAGAGGTAGTAAGAACGATAGTCTTTTTTTTCCTTTCTGCAAAGAAAGACATGTTGTTAATGACCTCGTTCATCGACACGAAATAATGCACATACTGATCAGAACCCTGAATGGCCATGGATTGATAAGAGCCAAAGCAATCTACTTCGAGCTGCGGAATGAGATCTTGAATGATCGTCCGTAAGCCCGTTGCCGATAATGTATTGGCATCGATGATGGCGATTCTGGGTTTGAAATCCATTTTTTTGTTTAGGGTTTAGGGTTAAGCGTTTAGAGTTTAGAGTTTAGAGTTTAGGGTATTCATAGCTATGCAATCTACATTATACACTCTAAACACTAAACTCTAAACGCTAAACAATTATGTAAGGAATCCTAACAGGGCACCGGCGGCAACGGCAGAACCGATCACACCGGCCACATTCGGACCCATAGCGTGCATCAACAGGAAGTTGTGACGATCGTACTCTAATCCAAGGTTGTTGGAGATACGTGCTGCCATTGGCACGGCACTCACACCAGCATTACCGATAAGCGGATTGATCTTCTTTCCTTGTGGCAAGAACAGGTTCATGATCTTCACGAATCCCACACCACTGACCGTAGCAACTACGAAGGCACAGAAACCGAGGAAGAAGATGAAGATGGTATCCATGGTAAGGAACTCAGATGCTTGTGTGGAGCAACCCACGGTAAGACCGAGCAACATCACCACAATATCATTCAGAGCACTACCGGCCGTCTTAGCCAGACGAGTAGTCTTGCCAGACTCCTTCAACAGGTTTCCAAAGAACAACATACCAAGTAGTGGTAAACCGGAAGGTACAATAAAGGTAGTCAGCAATAGTCCGATGATAGGGAAGAGGATACGCTCCGTCTGACTTACCGAGCGAGGGGCCTTCATGCGGATAAGACGCTCTTTCTTAGTTGTCATCAGGCGCATGATCACCGGTTGTATCACAGGTACCAAAGCCATGTATGAGTAAGCACATACCGCAATGGCACCCATCAGGTTGGGAGCTGTCTTCGAAGAGAGGAAGATAGCAGTAGGACCGTCGGCACCACCGATGATGGCAATACCTGCTGCCTGGTTAGGCTCAAAACCGATTGCCAAGGCTGTCATGTAAGCACCGAAGATACCAAACTGAGCAGCTGCTCCGATGAGCACCAGTTTAGGATTAGCGATCAAGGCCGAGAAGTCGGTCATCGCACCAATGCCCAAGAAGACGAGTGGGGGATACCATCCCTGCCTAACTCCCTGATAGAATATGTTCAGCACAGAGTTATCCTCGTAGAGACCAATCTCCAGTCCTGCATCGGCACGGAAGGGGATGTTTCCCAGGATAATACCTAAACCGATGGGCACGAGCAATAGCGGCTCAAAATCTTTCTTGATGGCAAGCCATATAAAGAAGCAGCCTACCACAATCATGATGAGGTTAGGTATCTGTGCGTTTGAGAATCCTGTATATGTCAGGAACTCATTAAAGTTACTTATCAAAAAATCCGTAAAACCCATGTTACTATGGTTAATCTTTTCGTTTTTTTCGTTTATCCAATAACTACCAATGTGCTGCCTTCAAGCACGGTATCACCTTGTTTTACTGAGATAGCGGTGATTGTTCCATCACACTCAGCTTCAATATTGTTCTGCATCTTCATGGCCTCGAGGATCACTACGGTATCACCAGTCTTTACCACATCACCAACTGCTACCTTCACTTCTGTAATGGTGCCTGGCAGAGGAGCGGTTACCTTAGTACCGTTTGCACTGGCGGGTGCGGGTGCTGCTACGGGAGCTGCTGCTGGAGCGGCCTTTGGTGCTGGTGCTGCCTTTGGAGCTGCCGGTGCTTGTGGCTTCTCAATATGACGAGGAGCTTTGAAGGCTTCCTTCATCTCAATCTCGAATGTCTTACCGTTAACGGTAACTACTGCGATATTATTCTCAATGCTTTCAATCTCTACGTTATAGTCAACACCATTGACTGTATATTCATATTTACTCATAATAATATTTATTTACTTGATTATTCTTTTATATTGTTGATTATCTCTGTACGTTAAGGTTTGTAAACCCGCTATGCCAGCGTGTCTGGTGGGGCTTGATAGTGATGATACCGCTCTCATGATCGTGCACATCATTCTGATACTGTTCCAATGCCAGTGAAATGACTGATACATAGACAGCTCTTTCTTCCTCGAGTGCCAAAGAGGCAACGGCCATCTCTATTGATTCCTGGAGTGATTGCTTATTGAGATGCTTCTTAACCTCTTCCGGATTCGGTTGAGTAACGATCACCTTAGGATGCTCACTGAAACGAGACTTCTTCTTGGGTTTCTTGGTCCTTTGGAGAATCTTACCCAGGATGGTGAAGAATACGTATAATAAGGCCAGACAGAAGAAGACGATACCCATAGAAAGGATGGTGATACCAAAACCATGTGGGTCATCGCGCTTTAGTCTGCTGATCTTGCTCTCGTTGATCTGGATATAGTTTCCGGTAAGAGGTGTCACGGCCTCTGGTGCTTTGATATCCCAGCGTGGTGCGCCGTCTTTTACACGGGCAAACGACTTGTCGGCATCCAGGGCAGGTACACTCACGGAGTCGATCAGATCGATACCGTTACCATCGTAGAGTGCAATCCATGTGGGTTGTCCCTCATTCACTTTCGTATCGAAGTGGAGAGAGCCTTTGTTAGGTTGTGAGTTCAGGTAAAGGAGCAGATGTTGGCGCGCGGCAATGGTCGTTCTTGGTTCCCCGTTGGGAATCATCTGCATCATTGCGATACGTTGAGGAGCAGGAAGTTTCGGATTAAGCACGTCACGGTTGGTGGTGATGAACATACCTCTTATATTATAGGTAGAGTAAGAGGTATTCACCAGCTCGATCCATGGCAGGTGCTGCCCGTATTCATCCTGGAGACTGGCCGTATTATGGGTAAGCACCTCGTTGATCTTGATGTTCAGTGCTCCTTGACCAAACATATAAGAGGTACCTAATAATACAGTCAGTGTAAGAAAGAATCTTTTCATGCTGTTGTTTTTATTTAATATATTGTTTTAATCTCTTCATTTATAAGCCGCAACATAATACAATAAGTATCTGGGCGGTGAAAATACGTAGGAACATGCTAAGCGGATAGACCGTGGAGTAGCCCACCACCGGTGCTCCCTTGCTACAAACACTATTTGCATAGGCCAATGCGGGAGGATCGGTGTAGGTACCGGCGATCATACCCATGATAGTGAAATAGTTCATGCGATACCTGATGCGTGCTATCGGACCGATGACAAGTATCGGGATAACGGTAATCAGGAATCCGGTCAAGACATAGAGTAGTCCGTCACCTTCTAGGACGGTTTCCGCAAAGTTGGCTCCTGCTTTGATACCGACACTGGCCAGGAACAATACCAATCCGATCTCTCGTAACATCATATTGGCACTTGTCGTGGTATAGGTGACCAGATGTACCTTATACCCGTAACGCCCGATCAGGATGGCCACGATCAGCGGACCGCCGGCAATGCCTAATTTCAAGGGCACCGGCATACCTGATATATAAAAAGGTAATGATCCGAAGATAATACCGATGATAATACCGATAAAGATGGTGGCAATATTGGGAGCGTCGAGACGACGGATAGAGTTGCCCATCTTCTCTGCCACGCGATTAACGGCATCTTCCGGACCCACCACCATGATACGGTCGCCTACCTGAAGAGGCAGACTGACGTTGGCGAAGATATCCATGCCCTGACGGGTAACGCGGGTAACATTTACACCGTATACACTCGAGAAGTGCATTGATCCGAGGGTCTTGCCATTGATTGAGGGCTTCGTGATGAGGATGCGCTTGTTCACCAACGGCAGATCCTGATGATCCCAGTCTATATCCACCTCCGGACCAATAAAGGCGATAATGGCCTCGGCATTGGCCTCTGATGTGACGATAAACACCTTATCCCCCAGATGAAGGATGGTGTCACGGTTAGGGATGGAGACATGACCTTCGTGCAAGAGTCTGGTACATACGAAGTCGCGGTTAAGGAAATTATGCACCTGCATGATGGTCTTGCCATCGAGATACTGATTGCTGATCTCCAACTTCAGGCGACAAGGCTTTATGGCAACATTTGCCTCCTCAAGTTGTTTTAATCTGAATTCCTCTCGGTCGAGACGTATCTTACAGAGGTAACGGATGGCGATGGTGGCTCCGATGATACCGAGCACACCCAATGGATAGGCACAGGCATATCCTGATGCTATTTGGGGCAGTTCGTCGGTGAACACGCTATTGAGCGCCTCATTGGCGGCTCCCAATCCCGGGGTGTTGGTCACGGCGCCATACAATGTGCCGATCATCATAGGCAATGCAAAAGGATCGCTGGTGTCGAAAAAAATATAGTAGCAGGCGAACATCACGACGATATTCAGAAGTATGCCTACCGTTGCCAATATGTTCAGGCTGATTCCTGATTTGCCGAAGCTCTCAAAGAAACTCGGGCCCACCTGCAAACCAATCATAAAGACAAAAAGCACCAAGCCAAATTCCTGGATGAAATCCAAAATAGCTACGGGCGCCGTAAAACCGATATGGCCGGCCAGGATACCCGCGAATAGCACAAATGTCACGCCCAGTGAAATGCTTCCAATCTTAATCTTTCCCAGAAGTACACCTACTGATATCACGACAGAGTAGAGCAACACGATGTGCGCTACGCTATCCGTGGTCGTCAATAAGTTCATTAACCAATCCATTATCCTATCTTCTCAATCGTTTTAAACAAGTAGAAATTGGTGCAAAGGTACGAAAAGTATTGCTCATGAGAGAATTTTTTGGGCACTTATTTTGTTTAAATCCCTTTTTTATGAATTTTTTGCGGTTAAAAATTTATTTCTTTGTTTTTTCTTTATGATATGGAAAAAAAGATGTATCTTTGCACGATAAAATAAGTAATTACTTTATTAACTTATATAATTAATACAATCAACTATGTCTAACAGTAAGGAAAAGCTCTTTACCGAGTTTACGGCCCCTACTACTCAGGAATGGCTCGATAAGATCGAAGTCGACCTGAAAGGTGCTGACTTTAACAAACGTCTGGTATGGAGAACTAATGAAGGATTTAATGTACAACCCTTCTATCGTAGAGAAGACGTGCTTAAGCTGAAGACTCCGGATTCACTTCCCGGCGAATTTCCTTTCGTACGTGGTAACAACAAAAAAGACAATGCGTGGTTCGTGCGCCAGGATATCGTAGCCGACGATGCTCAGGCCGCCAACGCAAAAGCCCTCGACATCCTGAACAAAGGTATCGACTCACTGGGATTCCGCATCCCTGGTGACAAGGTGAGCGCTGAGTTCATCGAGACTTTGCTCAAGGATATCCTCGTAGAGATCGTTGAGGTGAACTTCACCACCTGTCCTCGCCACATGGAAGAGTTGGCAACCATTTTGGTTGACTACTTCAACAAGAAGGGCGTTGACAAGAACAAGGTGAACGCATCCGTAGCCTTCGACCCCATGGAGAAGATGGTGATGAAGGGTAAGGATACAACGGCTATGATGGAGGTCGCTCCGAAGTTGGTGGAGATCACCAAGGAGTATCCTAAGTTCCGTTGCATCGCGGTAAATACCGTATCTCTCAACAATGCCGGTGCCTACATCGTACAGGAGCTCGGTTATGCACTCGCTTGGGGTAACGAATACCTCCAGCAGTTGGTAGATGCCGGTGTTGACGTTGACCTGGCCGCTTCTAAGATCAAGTTCAACATGGGTGTTTCTGAGAACTACTTCATGGAGCTTGCTAAATTCCGTGCCGCTCGTATGCTCTGGGCTCAGATCGTGAAGCAATATGAGCCGAAGAACGACGACTCTTGCAAGATGTGCGTAAATGCTATTACATCAACATATAACCAGACATTGTTCGACTCTTATGTGAACCTGCTTCGCTCTCAGACCGAGGCTATGTCTGCCGCCCTGGGTGGTGTACACTCTATGGTGGTTACTCCGTTTGATGTTACCTACGAGGAGCCGACCGACTTCTCTGAGCGTATCGCACGCAACCAGCAATTGCTGATCAAGGAGGAGAGCCATTTTGATAAGGTGGTTGACCCAGGTGCTGGTTCTTACTATATTGAGCATCTTACCAACTCACTCGCTGCCGAGGGATGGAAGATCTTCCTGAAGGTAGAAGAGGAGGGTGGATTTATGGCCGCCGTCAAGGCAGGTACCGTTCAGGATGATATCAACGCTACCAACGTGAAGCGTCATGGTGATGCCGCCAAGCGTAAGGAGTTCATCCTGGGTACCAACCAGTTCCCGAACTTCACCGAGAAGAGTGAGGGTAAGCGCCCGGTTGACAAGGCTTGTGGTTGCCACGATAATTGTGAGCCAACTTTCAAGACCATCGAGAGCACTCGTCTGGCCGCCGACTATGAGGATCTGCGTATCCACACCGAGGAGACCAAGGTGCCAGTGGCATTCATGCTGACTATCGGTAACCTGGCTATGCGTCAGGCACGTGCCCAGTTCTCTTGCAACTTCCTCGCAACGGCTGGTTACAAGGTGATCGACAACCTCGGTTTCGCAACCGTAGAAGAGGGTGTTGACGCCGCTCTGAAGGCTAATGCCGATGTTGTAGTGATCTGCTCTTCCGACGATGAGTATGCTGAGTATGCCATCCCCGCATATAAGTATCTCGATAACCGTGCTATGTTCGTGGTGGCTGGTGCTCCCGCTTGCATGGAAGACCTGAAGGCTGCCGGCATTGAGAACTTCATCCATGTGAAGTGCAATGTATTAGAGACCATGAAAGAGTATAACGCCAAGTTGGGTATCTAAATAGTAAATGAATTATGAGAAAACAATTTAATAATGTAGATATATTTGCCGGTATCCAACCAAAAGATGGTAATGCTTGGCTGAAGGAGAACGATATCGAATACAACTGGAAGACTCCAGAGCATATCGAGGTTCGTCCCGTATATACAAAAGAAGACTTGGAAGGCATGGAGCACCTCGACTTTACCGCCGGTATTCCTCCATTCCTCCGCGGTCCGTACTCAATGATGTACCCGTTCCGCCCGTGGACCATCCGTCAGTATGCCGGATTCTCTACCGCTGAGGAGTCAAACGCTTTCTATCGCCGTAACCTGGCATCTGGTCAGAAAGGTCTTTCCGTGGCTTTCGACCTTCCTACACACCGTGGTTACGACCCCGATAACGCTCGTGTAGTGGGCGACGTGGGTAAGGCAGGTGTGTCTATCTGCTCTCTGGAGAACATGAAGGTGCTCTTCGAAGGTATTCCATTGAACAAGATGTCTGTGTCTATGACCATGAACGGTGGCGTGCTTCCTATCCTGGCATTCTATATCAATGCCGGTCTGGAGCAGGGCGCTAAGCTCGAGGAGATGGCAGGAACCATCCAGAATGATATCCTCAAGGAGTTCATGGTGCGTAACACCTATATCTATCCGCCAGCCTTCTCAATGAAGATCATCGCTGATATCTTCGAGTATACCTCTCAGTTCATGCCTAAGTTCAACTCAATCTCTATCTCCGGTTACCACATGCAGGAGGCAGGTGCTACCGCTGATATCGAGTTGGCTTACACCTTGGCCGACGGTATGGACTATCTGCGCACTGGTGTGAACGCCGGTATCCCTGTGGATAAGTTCGCTCCGCGTCTGTCATTCTTCTGGGCTATCGGTATGAACCACTTCATGGAGATCGCCAAGATGCGTGCCGGTCGTCTGCTCTGGGCAAAGATCGTGAAGAGCTTCGGTGCTGAGAATCCTAAGTCACTCGCTTTGCGTACACACTCTCAGACATCTGGTTGGTCACTCACCGAGCAGGATCCGTTCAACAACGTTGGTCGTACATGTATCGAGGCTATGGCTGCCGTGCTCGGACATACCCAGTCTCTGCATACCAACGCGCTCGACGAGGCTATCGCCCTGCCGACTGACTTCTCTGCCCGTATCGCCCGTAATACCCAGATCTATATCCAGAATGAGACAAAGGTCTGCAAGCAGATCGACCCATGGGCTGGTTCTTACTACGTAGAGACCCTCACCAACGAGCTCGTTCACAAGGCTTGGGAGCATATCCAGGAGATCGAGAAGCTGGGTGGTATGGCTAAGGCTATCGAGACAGGTGTGCCTAAGATGCGTATCGAGGAGGCCGCCGCTCGTACTCAGGCTCGTATCGACTCTGGTGTTCAGACTATCGTGGGTACTAACAAGTATCGTCTGGAGCATGAGGATCCTATCGATATCCTTGAGGTTGACAACACCGCCGTACGTCTCGAGCAGATCGAGGGTCTGAAGAAGTTGCGCGCTAATCGTGACGAGGCTGCTTGCCAGGCTGCCCTGAAGGAGATCACCGAGTGTGTACGTGAGTTCGCCGAGGGTAAGAAGAGTGAGAAGAACCTGCTGGCACTTGCCGTTAAGGCCGCCGGTCTGCGTTGTACTCTGGGTGAGATTAGTGATGCCTGCGAGGAGATCGTAGGTCGTTATAAGGCTGTAATCAGAACAATTTCAGGCGTGTATAGTTCAGAATCAAAGAACGACTCCGACTTTGAGAAAGCTTGTGAGTTGACAGAAGAGTTTGCAAAGAAAGAAGGTCGCCGTCCACGTATCTTCGTCGCTAAGATGGGTCAGGATGGTCACGACCGTGGTGCTAAGGTCGTAGCTACCGGTTATGCCGATTGTGGTTTCGACGTAGATATGGGTCCGTTGTTCCAGACTCCTGAGGAGGCTGCCCGTGAGGCCGTGGAGAACGACGTACATATCGTAGGTGCCTCTTCTCTGGCAGCTGGTCATAAGACATTGATTCCTCAGCTCATCCAGGAGCTTAAGAAACTGGGTCGTGAGGATATCATGGTGATCGCCGGTGGTGTGATCCCAGCACAGGACTACGACTTCCTGTACAAGGCTGGTGTGGCCGCCATCTTCGGTCCTGGTACCTCTGTGGCTAAGGCCGCATGCGAGATGATGAATCTGTTGCTCGAGAAATAATCCCTGAGCGACAAACCATAAGAATAATCCCGGTGAAGCATCCTTCATCGGGATTATTGTTTTCGGTATTTCCTTGCGGCATGATCCTCATCGAATTGACCTTCGACCGTCAACGGTCGGGCTCATGGTACTCACGGGCCCGGCTCATGGTACTCACGGGTCGGGCTCATGGTACTCACGGGTCCTACTCATGAGCCTCTCCAACTCCCCCAAAGGGGGAGGGAGATAAAATCAAATCCCCCTTGATCGCTTGAAAGATCCTCTTTTATTGTATGAAAAGTCCCCTTTGCGATCCTAAAAGATGACCTTTCCTGTCGAAAAAAGTCATCTTTATTATGCAGAAAGATCCCCTTTACTCTTGGATCGCTCAAAATACAAATGTCATTAGCAGGGTAGGGGCTTCGCTTTATCTATGACCCAATGATGATCTAAATAAAACAATGTTTGATCAACGGACATGTACAATAGCATGCCTCTATAAAGGATTGAATGATGCCATCTATAACGTGATGACTTTCTACATAAACTTTACAGATAGATGGTCGTTAAGATGAAAACCGAACGAACAGTTGAACAGATAATTTTGCGGAAGTGCGTGTTAGAATTTATTATATATATTATAATATATATAATAAAACTTTTTTCTAATCTCCCAATTTCAACTGTTCAACTGTTCGTTCGTTCGCTAAATGATATGACCGTATGATTATTTGGCTAATTTCTTGGTCAACTTCTCCAGCATATCGACGGTCATGGATGAGAGGTCGAACTGAGGTTTCCAATCCCATTCGGCACGTGCACAACTGTCATCCATCTTGTTCGGCCAACTGGTGGCGATGGCTTCCTTCAGCGGGTCTACATCGTAAACCATCTCAAAGTCGGGCTTGTGCTTCTTGATCTCGTTGTAGATCATCTCTGGATCGAAGCTCATGGCGGCAATGTTGAATCCGTTGTGGTGAACCAGTCGGGTGGGGTCGGCCTCCATCAGGGTGATGGCAGCGTTCAGCGCATCCGGCATGTACATCATATCCATATAGGTGCCCTTGGCGATCGGACAAACGAACTTGTCGCCTCTCACGGCATTGTAGTAGATATCTACGGCATAGTCGGTGGTGCCGCCACCAGGCAAGGTCATGTAAGAGATGATACCCGGGAAACGTACCGAACGGGTGTCTACGCCATACTTATGGAAATAATAGTCGCTCAGCAACTCGGTGGTTACCTTGGAGACGCCGTAGATCGTCTTGGGGCGCTGGATGGTATCTTGTGGGGTGTCGTCGTGCGGGGTGTTGTCGCCGAAAGAGCCGATAGAACTGGGGGTGAAGACGGCGCATTTCTGCTCGCGGGCCACCTCCAAGACATTCCACAGACCGTCAATGCCTATCTTCCAGGCCAAACGGGGCTTAGACTCTGCTACAACCGACAATAAAGCGGCCAGATTATAGATCGTGTCGATGCCGTGCTTCTTGACCACATCGGCAATCATCTGGGCATCGGTAACGTCAACGAGCTCAGAAGGACCGCTCTCCTTCAGGATCCCTTTGGGCTCTGCGCCCTTAATATAACCGGCTACAATGTTTTCATTACCATATCGTTTCCTTAACTCAAGAGTCAACTCCGAACCAATCTGTCCGGTAGACCCGATAATTAGTACTTTTTTCATTACGTATTACATTATTAATTTAAATATGGGTGCAAAGTAAATGCTTTTTTTTCTAATAAAGGAATACGTAGAATAAAAAATGAAAAAAAATGGCTAATATATTTAAAAATCCCCGAAATAATTATCTCGTTCGGAAAATTAGTGCTTACTTTGTAGTCAATTAACTTTAATTATTTAATAATATGTATACCAAAATGAAAGAACATCTCAGCAAGACACTCGCTGAGATCAAAGATGCAGGACTTTATAAAGTGGAACGACTGATAGAAAGTCCTCAGCGTGCAGCCATCACCGTAAAAGGCAAGGAAGTGCTGAACTTCTGTGCAAACAACTATCTCGGACTCTCTGATCACCCAAGACTGATCGAGGGCGCCAAGAAGATGATGGACCGTAGAGGCTTCGGTATGTCTTCCGTACGTTTCATTTGCGGAACACAGGATATCCACAAAGAACTGGAGGCTGCCATCTCAGATTATTTCAAGACCGAGGATACCATATTATATGCAGCTTGTTTCGATGCCAACGGTGGCGTATTCGAGCCATTGTTCACCGAGGAGGATGCTATCATCAGCGATGCCTTGAATCATGCGTCAATCATCGACGGCGTACGTCTGTGCAAAGCAAAGAGATATCGCTACGCCAACGCCGACATGGCAGAGTTGGAGAAATGTCTCCAGGAAGCCCAGGCCCAGCGTTTCCGTATCATCGTAACCGACGGTGTCTTCTCGATGGACGGTAATGTAGCTCCGATGGATAAGATTTGCGACCTCGCCGAGAAATACGACGCACTCGTGATGGTGGATGAGTCACACTCTGCCGGTGTGGTAGGTGCAACGGGCCATGGCGTAAGCGAGTTCTTTAATACATACGGACGTGTAGATATCTATACCGGTACATTAGGTAAGTCATTCGGTGGCGCCCTGGGCGGATTCACCACCGGTAGAAAAGAGATTATCGATCTGCTCCGTCAGCGTAGTCGTCCATATCTGTTCTCCAACTCTCTTGCTCCAAGCATCATCGGTGCCAGTCTGGAGGTGTTCAAAATGTTGAAGGAGTCTAACGAGATCCATGACCGTCTGGTTGAGAACGTCAATTATTTCCGTGACAAGATGATGGCCGCCGGCTTCGATATCAAACCTACCCAGAGCGCTATCTGTGCCGTGATGCTCTACGATGCAAAACTATCACAGGTATATGCCGCTAAGATGCAGGAAGAGGGTATCTACGTAACGGGATTCTACTATCCGGTGGTTCCAAAAGGACAGGCACGTATCCGCGTTCAGATTTCAGCCGGACACAACCGTGAGCAACTCGACAAGTGTATTGCCGCATTTATCAAAGTTGGCAAGGAATTAGGCGTTCTGAACAAGTAAAAACGTTGTTTTGTAAAGAATCGAGAAAACTTTCTCGTTTTTCGAAAAATAATCGCTAAAATATTTGGAGGGTATTGGTTTTTGCCATACCTTTGCATCCGCTTTCGCCTCCGAACGGGGGCTGGGCGATACAAACAAGCGTTGTTTGATATATTTACATAGACAAGAGAAGTAGTAGTACAAGAAGCGTCGCTACTGACTGATTTCCCTCAGGGGATGTGACAGTAGCGTCGGGTATAGAAATGCGAACCGTCTGATTCTTTTATTAGGATCGGGAAATATGAAGTTTGCCGTTTGAACCTGATTTTTTTGTATTCGGATACAGCGACTGAGTTTTGGAACACGCCACTCCTTTGGAGTGACAAAGATATTTTTACAATGTAGAGTTTGATCC
>OCTW011507328.1_pt1 | contig 15685 bp, 14 predicted proteins | sample 1539671 | NCBI WGS metagenome assembly OCTW01 (sample SAMN02144230, study PRJEB22623) | gut metagenome | biome: sheep rumen | host: Ovis aries | place: New Zealand
CATGCATTTGGCAATCCCAGGAGGAAATGGACATGATGCTTTTGTTGCCAATAATGTAAAAGCTGTAGAGGCTTTGATGAATGCGGCAAAAGCAAATGGCATCAAGCATGTCGTTCAGATGAGTAGTGTGGTAGTGCATGGTGAGACGGTACCCGAAAATCTTACGGCTGATTCCCCATTAGTCCCATATGGAGATACTTATTCTGACGGCAAGTTAGCTGCTGAAAAACGATTCTGGGAACTGATTGACGAGTATAAGTTACACGGCAGTATTATTCGTCCGACGTATGTATGGGGGCCATACTCAATGTGGTACACGATCGATATTCTGAATCAGATGAAAAATGGCAAATTTGCGTGGGTCGAAAATGGTAGCGGAATATGCAATGCCGTATATGTAGGCAATGTAGTAGATATGTGTATCAAATGTTGTACAGAACCTTCTGCTGATCATCAGGCGTTCATTGCAAAGGATGATGAAACGATGACATGGCGTGAATTCTATGGACGGTATATGACGATGATTGGTAAGCGTCCCGAGGACTTCCTATCCGTTCCGTTGCATCCAAGTGCTTGGCGAAAGATACGTTTAGCAATGCGCGATGGTTTGGAAAAACAGATGGCTGTTTTGATGAATAAGTACGAAACGAAGAAAGCCACCTCTCCTAAATTGGCTCTATGGCTCTATAAAGCACCGCGGAAACTCCTCCGCCACACACGCGATTTGGTCATGTGGCATCTTGCTGAAAAAGATGCTATAGAAATGGCGATCTATAGTCAGAGAAAACCGATTGACGTTACAAAGAATGGCGAAATTATGCATTTCAAGCCTCGTTTTTCCATAAAATCAGGCATGGATTCTACTAAACGATGGATGCAATTAACAGATATTTTCAATGTCAGGTAAATATTCATTTAAAGAATTTGTAAAACTATTACAAATATGGCTCAACTAACTCAAATTACTATTAGTGGATTTAAGTCCATATCACCAGAGCATCCTATATCTTTTGATATAGGTAACGTAACAATAATTCTTGGTGCGAATGGGGCAGGAAAAAGTAATATCATATCTTTCTTCAAAATGATGAACTATATGATGAGTGGTAGCTTCTCCTCATTCGTCGCTCAAAATGGAGGTTGTCAAACATTACTGCATTATGGACCCAAGCGTACGTCCTCTATAAAAGGGGACCTTAAGTTTAAGAGTAATTACTATAAGGATGATTATGACTTTACTCTTAGCTTTGCAGCCCCAGATAACCTTGTCGTTGCTCAAGAACGTGTCGAATTTGCTCCTATTGATGATAGAAACGGAAGAGGGGTAATGTCCATAAAATTAGAACAGCTTTATAAAGAGTCTGCTTTGAGTAAGCCCAGCAAAAGTAAAACTTTGCAAATTATACATAATATTCTTTCTCGTTGTAAGGTATATCAGTTTCACGATTCATCGTCTTCCGCAGGAATGCGTAATTCTTGTGATATGAATGCAGATAACTATTTATATTCCGAGGCTTCTAATCTCGCAGCTTTCCTATATCGGCTGAAACGGGATTATGGTGATTATTACGAACGGATCATTAGTTATATTAAAATGATTGTTCCGCAATTTCGTGATTTCATCCTAGAACCAGATAGTGCTGAACGTATTATGCTCAAATGGGTCGATACAACCGGATCGGATTATATTTACACCCCTATGCAGTTTTCAGATGGCTCTATGCGATTCATTGCTTTAGCAACATTATTGCTTCAACCAAAGGATATTATGCCACATGTAATTATTATTGACGAGCCAGAATTGGGGCTACATCCGTATGCGATCACACAGTTGGCAGAGATGATAAAAGAGGCTGCTGTTAATACACAAGTTATTATTGCAACTCAATCGCCTGCATTAGTTGATGAATTTGATGCAGATAAGGTTGTCGTTGTTGAAACGGAAGAAGATGGTGATCGTATTTTTTCTACTGTAAAGAGACTAAATTGCGAATCACTTGCCGGTTGGCTGCAATCATATACTATCAGTGAGTTGTGGGAGAAAAATATAATAGGAGGTCGCCCGCAATGAAACTATATATACTACACGTATTATGTGAAGGACAGACAGAAGATGATTTCTGCTCTCATGTCCTCAAACCATATCTTAATGCGTTTGGCATTGTTGTTAAGTCACAGATTTTATTAACTAATCGTAAGAAAAAATTGTGCGGGGGCTTACTGAGTTATGATCAAGCAAAAAATGATTTGACTCTAATGCGAAAACAATTTAATAACTCCGAAATAGAGGAACATTGGTTTACGACAATGTTTGATTTATATGCCTTGCCAAATGAGTTTCCTGGTATGAATGAGAGTATTGTAGATAAATACAAAAGAGTAGAATCTATCGAAAACTCAATTGCAATGGATTTATCAATGCCTAATTTGATTCCGTATATCGAACTGCATGAATTTGAAGCACTTGTATTTGCTGCATATAAGCATTTTCCTAGATTATTTTCTGACTTAGACGGAAAGATGAATCATCTTGAGAAGATAATTGAATTATATCACGGAAATCCAGAGTTAATTAACTCTTCAAAAGATACTTCTCCTTCTCACCGCATCACCAAGTTCTTGGCATCTAAAGGGCATGCTTATAATAAACCCAAAATTGGCTGGACAATCACACAATATGAAGGAATTGATAATCTGAGAGCAAAATGTGCACATTTTGATTCATGGATAACGCAACTCATTCAGATTGTAAAACAGAAATAATTTAACGGGCAGTTATTAGGTATGAAGCATACAGAACGCGAAATCCGTCTATCTATCATAATACCTTTTTATAACGTTGAGCAGTATATAGCCCAATGCTTGGATAGTGTTTATAATCAAGATATCTCGGAAGAGGAATACGAGGTTATATGTGTGAATGATTGTAGTCCAGATAAATCAATTGAAATTGTAGAACAATACGCTAAGAAACACTCTAATCTTATAATTGTGCGCAATGCCCAAAATCGTAAATTAGGTGGCGCGAGGAATGCAGGAATGGAGATAGCGCGCGGTAAATATGTTTGGTTTGTTGATTCTGATGATTTGATTGAGCATAATAGTATAAAGAATCTGCTGGAAATTGCGGATGCTGATAATCTTGATATGTTGCATTTTAATTATGCATGTTTCCCCAATATCAATATACCTAAACATCATTCTACTGATACTGAGGTAATGTCAGGGACGAATATGTTTTTTGATAACAGATTCATCTGGTACCATGACTTGGTGACCGCTTGGCGAAAATTATATAGACGACAATTCTTATTAGATAATCATATTCGTTTTGCAGAACATATTATGTATGAGGACAATGATTATGCTATTCTTGTATTTGCTTATGCAGAGCGAGTTAAACATGTGATAACAAAGGCATACTACTATCGAAGTAACCCGGAGTCTATTACACGTGTCAAACTAACATCAACACATATCGAGTACTGGTTAAATTTATGCCATCGCTTAGTAGATATTAAAAATCGTTTGATACGCGAAGAACGAGATCCTCGTTTTATTCCTTTGATAGATGATTTTATCAAATATCATATTCATAATGTGTTAGACAAGTATATGAACATGGATGTGGAATATCAGAAAGAATCCAGAAAAATTATATGTAGGGATATAGATTCTGAGTTAAAACCATATACCCCAAGAAAAGAATATTATAAAATCAAATTGCATTTACTATGAATCCAATTAATATAGTCTGCGCGACGGATGATAAATATGTACCTTATTGTGGCGTGATGCTGACTTCGCTTTTTGAAAACAACAAGGAGCGAGAGGTGAATGTTTACATTCTAATAGACAAACCATTATCGGAGAAAGGAGTGCTTAAACTGAATCAATTGGAAAAGCAATATAATCAGCATATCCACTTTTGCTTAGTAGATAGTTCTTGTTTCGATAAATACCCGATAAGAGGAACAGGAGCCGATCATTTATCAATAGTAACATACTATCGTTTGTTTGCCGAAGATATTCTTCCTGTCGAGGTGGACATGGTGCTATATTTAGATTGCGACATTATTGTGAACGCGTCAATTGGAGAATTGTTTGACATGGACTGGAACGGATTTGCCATAGGAGGTGTATCCGATATGTGTGTTGCTTGGCAAGAGTTTTATAATCGTTTGGAGTACGACAAGTCATTAGGATATTTCAATGCAGGGGTTGTCATGATGAATCTTAATTTTTGGCGGAAACATCATATGGCGCAACGTTGCTTTGATTACCTGAAGCATAATTATGATAAAGTGGACAATAATGACCAAGATGTACTGAATGTTGTGATGAAGAACATAAAACGCACTCTTCCGGTAACATATAATTATCAAATTCAATTGCGAATGCCCTATTTCTTTAATACCTTTTCAAAGCAGATGCAAGAAGATGTACTTAAAACGACATCTCCTAAAATCATCCATTATGCAGCAGAGCTGAAACCGTGGATGGCATATTATTATTCATATCCGTTTTATCGGACATGGCAGAAATATAAGAAATTGTCACCATGGAAATATATGCCGGATCAATTGCCAAAAACAAGAAAACCGATAGCATGGGTTAAGCGATATATATTATGGCCGTTAGGAATAATGTTAAAGAAACCGAAATTAGTTGAACAATGAATATCCTTTTAGTCACATTATACTCTCTTGAACGAAATACATCCGTAGCAATCAGTAATATCAACATCACCAAAGGGCTTTTGGCTCTGGGATACAAAATCACATGGGTGATGCCTAACTGGACGCAAAGCGAGACGGAGTTTGATGCTTCGCAAGTGCGAGTAATCCGTGTGCCCGGACATGATCAAAAAAAGGACGTTGGAAAGGTGCAGAACAAACTGTGTTCGCATTTCGGATTCTTGGATTTCACGAGAAGTTATCTGCGAGAGGTCCGTAATACGAATGTGCCGGATGAATATTATGATTTGGTTATCTCTACTTCTGATCCTAAGACCAGTCATGTGTTTACAAAACGATTGCTAAAACACCTGCGTTACGGTCAGTGGATCCAGCATTGGGGGGATCCAATATTGGGTGATATTACTCGAAATTTTTGGTGGCCGAAATGGTGCATCAAATTATATGAAGGAAACATCATGAGCAAGGCGGATAAGATAATTTACGTTACTCCGTTTACTGCCGAGGCTCAGAAAAAAGCATATCCTAAATATGCACATAAGATTTCGTTTGTGCCGCTTCCGGCAGATATGCATACTACTAAAACAGAATCGATTCCTAATACACTAAGAGTTGCTTATTTGGGCGATTACAATCCTTCTTTTCGCAACTTACGTCCGTTATATGATGCTTGCAAAGAGTTAGATTTTGTTCAACTGACTATTGCCGGTCATGGCCCCGATTATGGAAGCACATCGAAAATAACCATTTTACCTCGAATACCGCAAGACCAAGCCCTGAAAATTGAAAGGGAAGCAGATGTAATTTTTTGCGTCTGCAATACGAGGGGAACACAAATACCGGGAAAAATATTATATAAGACATCGTCGGATAAGCATATTCTTGTAGCTGTGGAAAAAGAGAATCATGATGAAATGGTGAAGTATTTTCAGTCATTTAATCGTTTTATTGTTTGCGATAATACAGTTGAGTCTATTTCAGCAGCATTGCAATCACTGCAACAGAAACCCCATATTTATACGACCCCGCAATGTTTATTACCGATTAATGTTGTAAAGCAGATGAAAGTAGTGCGATATACAAAGTTTGCTAATAACCCACATGGTGATGGAGGCTGTAAACGAAGTGCACAGATAGAAGAGTATTGGCGCAGTCAGAGTCTTGAGTTTATTGATGAGAAGTTTGTGTTGCCGAAGCAATATTCAATAGGTCAAGCAGTTGTATGGGTGATGCGAGCTGTTTGGTTTGTGTTTGGCGATATGCGAAGACTCTCGTGTGGGGGGGGTAAATTCTATTCGTATAAAAAATTGTACAAAACAATACTGACATACGCATTGCGCATTCCGGCAATCTATGATAAGTATGTGGAAAAAGAAGTGACATTTTTATGGGAGAATACGAATGATGTGGCTTCATTGTATCTGATGAAGGCGGCAGGGGCGAAGATTATTGCTTATCCCCATAATTTAGAATCATTAGTTCCAACCCAGGCAGACCCGATTACGCATAAGAAATCACCGCACTGGTTGTATGAAGAAATTGAACGATTAAAACTTTGCGATGAGGTATATGCGATAAGTAAAGAAGAAACATGGTTGCTGCAGTTATTCGGAGTGAACGCAAAATATTATCCATATTACCCGCCGAAAGAGGTTGAACAGGAATTGTTGGAGATAAAGAAGAAACGTATTGCACGAAGTCCGAATGAGAAAAAGCAATATCTAATCTTAGGTTCGGCTACGAATCCCCCAACGCGAAGGGGGATGCAGATGCTAATTGATTATTTTGGACAGCAAAAGGATGTGAATTTTACGATACATGTAGCCGGATATAATACTGAGACGCTGAGAGTAAAGAGGAACACTATTGTAAACCACGGAACGGTTAATACGGAAACACTTGATGAATTATTGATTACAACGGATGGAATCATTATATATCAACCAACAACAAGCGGAGCATTAACACGTATTGTCGAAAATAGGATTGCGGGTATTCCTATATATGCAAATTTTGGTGCTGCACGTGATTTCTACAATCTACAGGATGTGCATGTTTATAACGAAATAGAAGAATTGAACGATATATTATAAATGAAAACAATACTTTTAGTTTTTGGTACGCGACCGGAGGCGATAAAAATGGCTCCGTTGGTGAAGACGCTGCAAGCGCGGACGGAGAAGTTCAAAACTGTGGTGTGTGTGACAGCACAGCACCGGCAGATGCTGGATCAAGTGCTAAATATCTTTAGTATTACACCGGATTATGACCTCAATATCATGCAGCCTAATCAGGATTTGTATGATGTAACGAGTCGTGTGCTGGTAGGGATGCGCGATGTACTCAAAGTGGTGCGGCCGGATGTGGTTCTCGTGCATGGAGACACCACAACCTCCACAGCTGCGGCTCTTGCGGCTTTCTACCAGCAGATACCCGTCGGGCATGTGGAGGCAGGACTGCGTACACATAATATTTACAGCCCATGGCCTGAGGAGATGAACCGCCAAATCACAGGTCGTATAACAACCCATCATTTTGCACCAACGCCTCTTGCCAAGCAGAATCTCTTGCGTGAGAATGTGGCGGAGAACCAAATCATCGTAACCGGTAATACTGTGATTGATGCGCTGTATATGGTGGTGGATAAGATAAAGAACGATGAGGCTCTGCAAATGGAATTGGCAGGAGTGCTGAAAGAAGCCGGATATGATACGACTCGCTTGGAAAGCACCCGCCGTCTGGTGTTGATTACCGGTCATAGACGGGAGAATTTCGGTGATGGGTTCATCAGTATGTGTACGGCAATCCGTGATTTGGCTGCCAAGTATCCGACTGTAGATTTCGTCTATCCGATGCACCTTAATCCTAATGTCCGCAATCCGATACACGAAGTGTTTGGAGAAGATTTGACACGATATTCCAACTTGTTCTTCACCGAACCGCTTGAGTATTTGAGCTTTGTTTATCTGATGGAGAAATCGACCATCGTTCTTACCGATTCCGGTGGCATTCAGGAAGAAGCCCCTGGATTAGGCAAACCTGTACTTGTGATGCGTGATACTACCGAACGACCGGAGGCATTAGAGTCGGGAACTATCCATTTGGTGGGAACCAACTATGACAAGATAATTGGAGAGGTGAGTGTTTTGCTTGATGATGCTATAGCTTGTCAGAAAATGAACCAAGCAGTTAATCCTTATGGGGATGGAAATGCGTGCGCTAGAATAGCGGATTATTTATGGCATATATAAACGCATTATAGATATGACTCTCTATCATAACCATAAACTTCAACAACGCCGAATGACTCAGCAAGACGCGTGAAAAAAGCATATAACGTAATAACAGTGCTAAATTATTTTCTAAATCCAAAAAAAGATACTATCTTTGCAGCTGAATTTGATAATGGGCGCACAGAAAATATAATATATTTGCATTTTCTGTGCACAAAATAGAAGAAATGTTACCCGTAGAGATATATCAATCATTACGTAATGTACCTATCGCAGCACCTGCTTTAATAGCAGAGATTGGACGTTATACACCCAATGGAAACTACAAGTCTCCGGCATCTAAGCTTAGTGCTTTGGAGAAACAGGGTGACATTATCCGCCTAAAGCGAGGATTGTATGTGCTTAATTGCACTGCTTATGGTTATCCTCCTTCAGCACCTATTTGTGCGCAGCATATTTATGGCCCTTCCTATCTATCCATGCAATGGGCTTTGTCTTATTATGGATTAATTCCGGAGAAAACGTACGTCTATACCGCTGTGACAACCAAGCGCACTCGACTTTTTGATACACCTCTTGGGCGTTTCAGTTATCATCAGGTAGCGTCAGACTATTATCCGATAGGTATCGCAATGCAGACGATAGATAATTGGAGATGTCTGGTTGCTTCGCCCGAAAAAGCACTGGCGGACGCCATCTTGATGGATATGTATGTTCCTTATAACTCCAGAAAGGCTTTAAGTGCCTATTTAGAGGAAGATTTACGTATGGACATGGATGCTCTGATGCGTATGGATACTTCTATTCTTCAAGCTTGTGCGCAATGCGGACGAAAGCAACAAACTCTGACTAACTTAATTCATTTGATAAATCATGACCGTCTTTGAGAACTTAGTCGAAGCCTATCATCCACTTAATGACGAGCAGCGGACTTTTGCGCAACGTGAAACAATGCAGAAGATTGCATTGGCGGGACTCACTCGTGCAGGTTTTTTTAACCATGCGGCTTTTTATGGCGGCACTTGCTTAAGACTATTACATGGACTCACCCGCTATTCCGAAGATATGGATTTCTCCCTTACAGAGAAGAATCCGAACATCCATTTGGAGAATTATTTCCCTGCTATTATTGAAGAATTTAAATTAGTTGGATTGGATGTGGAGCTTACCAAGAAAGAAAAGAAAATCTTTGGTCGTGTGGAATCTGCTTTTCTCAAGGAAGATACGGAGGCATATGACATCACTTTTCAGACGCGAAAGATGATGAAAGTCAAAATAGAACTGGATACAGACCCACCTTTAAGTTTCGAGACGGAGCAAAAATTGCTCACAGAACCTTATCCTTTTTATGTGACAAGTATGTCGTTGCCATGCTTGTTTGCGGGAAAGATACATGCTTTGGTTTATAGAGCATGGCAGCGGAGAGTAAAAGGCCGAGATTGGTATGATTTCGAATGGTATGTGCTAAAGAACATCCCCCTTTCGTTTACCCATTTAAGGGAACGTATACATGAATTCACTGGAGAATGGTTAGATCAGGCAGCGTTTATGCAACAACTGAATGACAAGCTGGCAAACACGTCAATAGATATGGTCAAGAAGGATGTGATGCCCTTCCTCTATGGACGTTCACCTCGTGAACTCGATTTCTGGTCTAATGAGTATTTTCTCGAATTAGCATCACGGATTAAATGGCAAGCCTGACAATGCGAGAACCGATTTTCCTAATCATGTTTTCAAACATGTGGGTGTGCACGGCGGCTTCACAGATGGAGTTTTAGTTGACGCTGCGCCAGTGCTTAACATGGGGAACGCCGGTTTACAACGGTGGCGCGTGAGATGGAGTGAAAGAAATATAGAAATTGGTAATAGATGTTGGGTGCTAACGAAAAACAAATTGTCTTTTATCTTCAATATTTGTGTATATCAGAAATTATATTTATCTTTGTGCGTCGTTAATGATTGCTGATGATAACAGAGAATAACATATTAGGGATGTCGAATGCTGAGATCGTTCAGATGCTTGGTGAGCAATTCCGCGATTACCGCATTAATGCTAATCTTACTCAGCAAGAAGTGGCAAACAAAGTGGGCGTGAGCATAATCACCATACGCAATTTCGAAACAGGTAAGGTGAGAAATATCACACTCCAAAACTTGTTGTCGTTGTTGCGTGTTGTCGGACGGTTAGATGCCGTGAATGAGCTCTTTCCACCGATACCACTATCTCCATATAAATTGTCGAAAGTAGCAACCAAACCACAGCGTGTACGTCATGCAAAATAATGTGCTCTCTATAAGGCTATGGAATAAAGAACTGGGGCGTATCTATTGGGATAAACTTCAGTCTCGGGCTGTGTTTGAATATAATCCGGCATTCATAAGTGCCGGCATCGATATAGCCCCTCTTACGGCGTCAATTAATAATATTGCGGCCAAACGTCCTATCCTTGGTGAGAGAGAGTCAATATATCAGGGACTACCGCCCTTTATCGCAGATTCTTTACCTGACAAATGGGGTAGTTTGGTGTTTGAGTGTTGGGCGAAGGATAATAAGATTCGGCTAAAAGATTTATCACCAATCGACAAACTGGCTTTTATCGGCAGGCGGGCTATGGGGGCATTGGAGTTCTTTCCTGCTGTCGAATTAAATGACTTTCCCGATGATTTGATCTTGGCTGATCTGTATCGTCTGTCACAGAGAATTTTTGAGGAGAGAGCAGATCTCCTCTTGCTCCCCAATGAGTCGATTACTCTTCAAAGTCTGTTTGCAGTAGGAACATCGGCTGGAGGAAAACATCCAAAGGCTATTATCGCAATAAATAGCAAGACTCAAGAAATACGTTCCGGTCAGGTTGATTGGGGTGATGATTACAAGTATTACATCCTTAAATTTTCGGAAAATGAAGAATTCCCATTTACGTTAGTAGAACAGGCTTACTACGAAATGGCTAAAGCTGTGGGTATAACAATGATGCCGTCAAGATTGGTGGAGATAGAAGGGCAGAAACATTTCCTAACAGAGCGTTTCGACCGTCAAGGAGGAAAGCGCATTCATATTCAGACATTAGCCGCAATGAGTACCACAGCCGATTCGTATGAAGATTTGATGTGTGTGGCGCGATTACTCAAAGTACCACAATCTGAACAAGACGAAATGTTTTTGAGAATAGTATTCAATATATTAGGTGGAAATGTGGATGACCATCAGAAGAATTTTGCGTTCCAAATGACAGAAAATGGAGATTGGCATATCTCTCCCGCTTACGATATAACTTTCACTTCCAATCTTAATTCATCCGGATATGAGAACAACCATTATTTGTCGCTCGGTGGTAAGTTGAGAGATTTTTCAGAAGAAGATCTACTTCGTTTTGCTGCCGATAATAGTATAAGCAGGGCATCTTTGATGTTTGAAAAAGTGGCGAAGGTGTTGTCAGAATGTTGGACTTATCTAAAAGTACAGGGAGTAGATGACTATTGGGCGGATAAAATTGAGCAATATTTGTCGCATTTGTTGCCGGAGCGTTATGCTGTGTCAATGACACACTATTTACCCACTTATGTGCCAGATTATATGACAAAAACCGGTCATTTGATAACAAAAGTGCAGTGGAGCGAGACGGCAAAGCATGATTTTCAACTATATGCAAAAGTAGATGATAAGTATAAACGATATGTGTTTCGTTCGAATAACAAGGAAATATATGAGATTCAATTGGCAGGAGGAAAGCACATCCCGTCGGAAATGATCCGAAACCTTATTGAGAAATATTTAATATATGACTAATACGTCAATCAAATCAGGAAAGTACAACTGATAAACATTCGATATGAAACTCTCCATCATAACCATCAATTACAACAACGCCACGGGCTTGCGTAAGACGCTCGAGTCGGTGGGTCTGCAAACATGTCAGGATTTTGAACATGTAATTGTGGATGGCGGCTCGACTGACTGTAGCAGGGATTTGATTGCGCAATATGCTGAGACTGCTAAATATCCGGTCAAATGGGTGTCAGAACCTGATACCGGAATCTATAACGCCATGAACAAGGGCATACGCATGGCTACAAGTGAGTACATCGAGATACTCAACTCCGCCGATTGGCTCTACGATGATGAGGTGGTGGAGAAGATGCTGCGGGCATTGGAAGAGAAACAGTACCCCGACATCATGTACGGGAACATGATCAAGGTCTATCCCAATGGCAACAGAGTGGATACATGCGGAGGCAATCAATATACTCCTAAGTCGTTCCTGTATTTCTACAAAGGTACACTCAACCACAACTGCGCGTATATCAGACGCTCGCTGTTTGAGAAGTACGGACTATATGACGAGCAGATGAAGATATGCTCCGACTGGAAATGGTACGTCGATGCTATCGCACTCGGCGATGTGGTGCCCGTGTATGTGAACATCAATGTGACTTACTTTGATATGAACGGCGTGAGCGAGAGTGGGGGAAAGAACGCTGAACTGATACAGAAAGAACGCCGCGAATACCTTGAGAGTGTGCTACCTAAAACCATCCTTAACGACTATGACCAGTTTGCTTTTCCTATCATCCAATATCAGCGACTCAGAAAACACCACCTCTGGGGATTGGTCTATCTCATGGAACGCGTGTTGTTCAAACTCGAGAAGTGGGGCATCCTGCGTTGAGCATCAGACAAAGTGTAATATCAAATTCAATTTTTGCCCACTCTGTGAAATTGTTAACCACGCAGAAAAGAGAAAAAGCAGTTTTTCGTTCAATTCGTTCAATTTGTGAAAGAAAGAAATAATCTGTTCAATTAGAGTAATTAGTAGAAGAAAACAATCTGTAGAATCAGTAGTGAAGAAAGGAAGTAGTCAGGAAAAACAATCTAAGCAATCATGAAACTATCTATCATAGTACCGATATATAATGTTGAGCCGTATCTTGGCAGGTGCCTCGATTCGCTGCTCATGCAAGACCTCTCGCCGCAAGAGTATGAGATCATTCTTGTGGATGACGGTTCGAAAGACGGCAGCGGAGCAATAGCTGACGAGTATGCAGCCGGACATAAGAACGTCAGGGTGGTTCACCAAGCCAATAGCGGAGTGAGTGTTGCCAGAAACACAGGAATGGGTCTCGTCTGTGGTGAATTAGTGATGTTTGTAGATGCCGATGACTACCTCCAACCGCGGGTGCTGAAGATGATTGTGGAGAAGATGCAAAAAGATGATCTTGACATGCTTCGCTTCAATTATCGGTTTGTTGATGACAATGGGAACGAGATCTTCCCAAATAAATACTCCAGATATTCAAACGATTATAGAGACGACGTCTGTGATGGCGCCACTTTCCTCAATGAGCGCTTAGGAGCGGCGGGTTATGCGTGGCAGTTCGCGCTAAAGCGCGAACTGACACGCATAAGTTTTATGCGTGGCATCATTCTCGGAGAAGATATGCTATGGACGGTTAGTGCCTTGCTCGAGTCGAAAAGAGTAACATCAATAGACGCTATTGTCTATAACTATTATTTCAATACAAAGAGTGCCAGTCAGTCGCAGAATCTCGAGCATAAACGAAAATTATTAACGAGTCAGTTGCAGATTATCGAACAGCTCACCGCTCAACACTCCCAACACCCGTCTATCCGTTGGTTCGATGGGATGATCGCTAACACGGTGATAGGGTTGCTCTCTACGGTGGCACGATGTTTCTATGCTGACAGACATGACTATATCCGCCGACTGCGCCAACTCCGCGTCTTCCCTCTCAGCTCTTACATGCTCACACCTGCCGCCCGCCGCAAGAGGCTGCTCATCAACCTCTCTCCGCGTCTGTTCTGTTGCGCTATGAGGGCTTCTGCTGCTTTGCCCAAGTGAAAAGTGAGAGAGGCAGATGGCAATAACCGTCAGGGTGCTTGTCGAGATAATCCTGATGATACTCATCGGCAGGATAGAAACAACTCAGAGGCAACAGCTCCACCGCTAACTCTTCTGCGTACTTCGACTGCTCCTCCGCAAACACTTCTCTTATCTCATCCGCCTGCTGCTCAGAGGTATAATAGACGCCCGTGCGGTAACGTGTGCCGATGTCATGTCCCTGACGATTGACAGAGAGCGGGTCGATGGCGGCGAAGAACATGCTCACCAGGAAACGCAGACTCACACGCGTCTCATCATAAACAACATGCACTGTCTCGGCATAGCCCGTGGTGTCGGTATAGACTTGCTCATAAGTGGGCGAGGGTAGGTCAGCCCGACCATTGGCAAAACCTGTCTCGGTAAACACCACTCCTTCTATCTGTTTGAAGAAATGTTCTGTCCCCCAGAAACATCCCCCTGCGAAATAAACATCTTGCATAACTTATACTTTATTGCTATACGTTTTCACCTTATATCTGTTTCAATCATCCCACCCAACATCCTCTTTCTTTGAGGAGACGCATGTAAATGCGTCTCTACACAATACTGACTCTCGTTGTTCCCCTCCTTAGATAAGGATGGGTAGGAGTGGTTGGATATCCTTCCCCTATCTGTTTCATCTGCCTAATCTGCCTAATCTGTTTCATCTGTGTGATGTTCCATTAGCAATCAGAGTGAGAAAAAAACTATTTCATCTGCTCAATCTGTGTCATCTGCGTGAAGTTTCATTAACAATCAGAGAATGAAGAACAGCAATCAGAGGAAGAAATCTGTATAAATCTATTTAAATCTGCCCAATCTGCGGTTAAAAAAATATCTGAGGTTCAAGAAACATCTGCGGTTAAAAAGAGCAATCTGCGGTTAAGAGACATGTTAAGCAGTCGGCTCTCGTAAAGCATCCTCGATGACCATACTCGCTAAGGTCAAGCCGAACATAGCAGTGATATGCATCATCGTGCCGTTAGGCTGACCCTTACTGATACCCTCAGGCGACTGCTCGGCATGCACAGACGGCTCCCCTGCCCCTTTGTTAGTCAACAACTCATCACTGTACACGCATAAGAACTTATGCTTAGGGAACACCTGCTGCTTGCGGAAACGGCGGCGCAGCGCTGCCCCGAGAGGACAACCGCTCACCTGCCAGAACTCCGCAGTATGGATATGCTTGGGGTCCATCTTCAGAGCTGCTCCCATTGACGAGAAGAGTTTAAGTCCGAGCCCCGTGGCATGAACGATGAGGTCGGCTTTGTTCTGCAGACTGTCAATAGCATCGATGACATAGTCGTACTCCTCAAGATGAAAACTATCGGCGGTCTGTGCCGAATAGACCCGCTGCAGCGCCGTTATATGTGCCTCAGGATTGATGGCTAAGAGCCGCTCTCTCATTACCTCTACCTTGACACGACCAACGGTCTGAGTGGTGGCGATAAGCTGACGGTTGATATTGCTCACACTCACACGGTCACAATCGACAAGGGTGAGGTCGGTGATACCACTGCGCACCAGGCACTCGGCACACCAACTGCCTACACCTCCCACACCGAAAAGGATGACACGCTTACTGCTCAGTCGGTTCAACGCTTCTGCACCGATAAGCAACTCTGTACGACTATAGATTGGGTTCGACATCATTGTTCTTCATTTATTTTTTTGCTGTACTAATCTCACGAATAACACTAATGCTCCTTCTACACGGATGCACACCGCTTGTTTCTGTTGTGCGAAAAAAGTGTTGTTCTTACTGCTCCTTTTCGCGGTGCAAAGGTAATAAATTATCTCCATACCCGAAACACCTACACTGAACTGATTACACGGATTGTTTATGTACGGATACTCACGGAAACCACGGAAG
>OCTW013377158.1_pt1 | contig 15685 bp, 16 predicted proteins | sample 1539671 | NCBI WGS metagenome assembly OCTW01 (sample SAMN02144230, study PRJEB22623) | gut metagenome | biome: sheep rumen | host: Ovis aries | place: New Zealand
ATTTGAATATTTATAAATCAATTGCGTCTTATTTATATGATAAAAATGATATTTTCTTTATTGGACGTGGTATTGATTATTCTTTATGTATGGAAGGTTCTTTAAAATTAAAAGAAATTTCATATATACATAGCGAAGCTTATGCTGCTGGAGAATTAAAACATGGAACAATTTCTTTAATTGAACCAGGTACTCCAGTTGTTGCAGTTATTACTGATGAAGAGATTGCTGAAAAAACATTTAGTAATTTAGTTGAAACTAAGGCACGTGGTAGTCATAATTTTATTATTACTACAGAATCTTTAGATAGAAAATTTATTGAAAATGAAGTATATTTAGAATCAACTAAGGTAATAATTCCTAATGAACACGCTTTATTTCAAGCATTAGTTACTGTTATTCCTCTACAGTTGATTGCATATGAAACTGCGAAACTAAAAGGTGAAGAAATAGATACACCTAGGAATTTAGCTAAATCTGTTACAGTAGAATAGAAAACATTTATTTTAAATGTATGGTTTATAAATATTTTTAATAAGGGATTGTAGCCTTTATTTTACAGGCTACAATCTTTTTTTATATTTTTATAAGAAAAAAGTTAGAGTTTTTGCTCTAACTATATATTAAATTTTAATATATTTGGGAAGAATATCATAAGTATTCCAATTAATAACATTATTATTCCACCTATTAGATGGGCATATTTTGTATATTTATTAGATATCCCTGCAATTTTTGTTGTAACCATTGCGATTATAAATACTATTAAATCATCAATAAGGAAGAAGAATATATATATGATATTATATAATAATATTTGTCCTTTTGTTAAATCATTTAAAGCAAGTATCTGTCCAAATAATATTGGTAGCCCTGCAGAACATGCGAGTTCTATGATATTTACTGATAATGCTAGAATTATTACTCCTAAAAGCGCTAATAAGAAACTGTTTTCTGTGACGATTTCTTTTGCTTTTTGCATAATTTTTTTTCTACTCTTTTGATCTGTTACGCTACATCCTACATCTTTTTTCTTCATTTCTTTTATGAAGTTATATAAATTTATTGACCCACCTAATAGTGCAATTATTGCTATTAATATTTCAAGTATTTTAGATGATTTTAAAAATTCTGCTATATTTACCCATGCCATCATAAATCCAAAATAGACAAAGGCAGATGTAAATAAGAATGCTAATCCTAAACACCACATTCTTTTTCTATTTTTCATACCAAGCATTAGGCTTATTAAAAAAATTAGAACCCACATTGCACATGGATTGAATCCATCTACTAATCCAATTACTGTTGCAATTAGAGGAAGTGATACTTTTTTTGGATTTATTGTTCCTAAAATTGGAACTTTAAATTCGCAAGTATTGAGATCAAATTGTTGTTTATATTCTTCTACTTTCCCTGTCTCTAAATATTCGCTTACAATATCTCTATGTTCATTTTCATTATAATAATTAATTGTACATCTTATTTTTGTACCTATATCTTCATTATATCCTTCAAAATAATTCGTACCTATTACTGTAAAAGGTACTCCTTTTACTTCTATGTTTGCTTCTTGCGCAAATTTTTCTAATAGTTCTCTATTATCTTTATCTTTTTTTATTTCATATTTAATTATTTCTACATTTTCATTTTGTTCTACTAATCTATTTAAGAAATCTTGTTCTTGCTTACAATGCGGGCAATCATAATTGTGAAATAAGTATAATTTTACTTTTTCTTGTGCATTTACATTGCTTTGAAAAAGAAAAAAGAAAATAAATATTAATATTATAGATTTAATTGTTTTCTTCATTTATAATATCATCAAATATTTTTTCTAATTCTTTTTTACTTTTTTCACCAATTATTCTTGTTATTTCTTTATTATTTTTTTTTATTATTAAAACAGGAAGTATTGTTCCTACATTGTATTCTTTTACTATTTCTTCATCTAAATCGTAATCATATTCTTCTAACTCTAGATTGTATTTTTTTTCTATTTCCATGTATCTAGGTTGCATTATTAGGCAACTTGGACACCATGTTGAACTAATTTTTATTAAATTCATACTTCACCTACTTTAAATTTAATTTGTTATAACATTTATCAAAAGCTTTTAAAAATTGCTCTATTTCTTCTTCTGTCGTTTTATATGATAAGCTGATTCTTATACTATGTTCGGCTTTTTTATCATCTTTAGTTAATGCATATACAGCTCGTGATTTAGTGTTTCCTGATGAGCAAGCACTTTGCGTTGATATATATATTTCATCTTCTTCTAATGCATGTTGGAATGTTTCAGGTTTAATTCCTAAAACACTTAAATTTAATATTTGTGGTATACATTTTTCATTACTATTAATAGTTACATTTTCATATTTTGATAAATTGTTTTTTAATTTTTTATTTAATTCTTTTACATATTCATATCTTTTTTTATTGTCTTCAAGTGCTAATCGAAGCGCTTTTGCTAAAGAAGCAATTAGTGCTACTGCAGGTGTTCCACTTCGAAATACTGTTGTTGATTTTCCTCCATGAATTTGTGGTTCTAGTGATACTTTTTCACGTTTTATTAAACAACCAATTCCTTTTATTCCAAAAAATTTATGTGCTGAAAAACTAATTAAATCTATGTCTTTTATTTTGTTTTTATCAAATATATCTTTTCCTATACTTTGTGTCATATCTGTATGGAAAAAACATTTTGGATATTTTTTTATAATTTTTGCTATTTCATCTATTGGTTGTGTGACACCTGTTTCACTATTTACAGCTGAAATAGTGACTAATATTACATCGTCATCCATTATTTTTTCTAATTCATTTAAATCTACTTGCCCATAATCATCCAATCTTACAAATAGTATTTCATATCCTTTTTTTTGTAAATATCCTAGTGGTCCATAAATTGAAGAATGTTCTAAATCTGTTGTTATTATTTTTTTTCCTCTTTTTGGATATTTTTCTATTATTCCTTTTATTGCTAAATTATTTGATTCACTTGAACCGCTTGTATAGATTATTTCCTCTTCTTTACATCCAATTAAGTCAGCTATTTGCTTTGTAGATGTATCAATTAATTTTTTGCTTTCAATTCCTAGTTTGTGCAATGAATTAGGATTTCCTATAAATTTTGATGCTTCAACAAATGTTTCTAGTACCTCATCACAAGTTTTTGTTGTTGCAGAATAATCTAAATATATCATTTTTTTCACTACTTTCTTTTCATTGATATTATACCATATTAGTAGTAATTTTTATTAAAAATTGTATATTTTTATTATTTTTTTTTATTTTTGATAAAAAAGTCTTGTCAAAATAAAAAAAATACGATATACTTAAGTAGTCATTGATTAATGGACTTGTAGCTCAGTTGGTTAGAGCACACGCTTGATAAGCGTGGGGTCGCAGGTTCAAGTCCTGCCAGGTCCACCATTAATTTTGGCCTGTTGGTGAAGCGGCTTAACACACATGCCTTTCACGCATGCATTCACGAGTCCGAATCTCGTACAGGTCACCATATGATATTTTACTTGGAATTCCAAGTTTTTTTTATAATAAAAAAGCAATGTTATCATTGCTTTATTTGTTACTTAGTGTAATTCTAAAACCTATATTTGGATTTGCTCCTCCATTTGCTTTTGAGAACGAATAAATATTATTTTCTTGTCCTCTAACAGTCCATGGATTGGAATTATCAGGCATTATTGCAACAGCATTATTCCATGAACTATGGTAATTTTGTATTGGCCCTAATTCTTTTGTTGCATCTCCTTGTATTGTTCTGTCGTAGTTATCATCTGTGCCTTCTTGATAGTAGTCATAATATTTTTTGTTTTTTAGTATGAAATTATCATCAAATCCAGATTCTCCTATTATATTATTATTATTTGCCATTACATATTCAGCAACTCCACCAGATAATGCATATACCCCTGTTATATTTCCAGTTGTACTTGTTAGCATTCCTTCTTTCGATGAATAATCAAAGTTGTAGTTTTCTATATTTTCACATTTATTTTTTTTGCATCTTCCATATTTTGAATTTGCTAGGTATGTAATTGCACCCCATTCGATATTTTTAATTAGTTTTATATCTGTTGTATCATTTAATCCATAATTATTTCCAATCATATATTGTATTCCATCAAACATATATCTTAATGATTGATTTGTAACAGCAGGTTGATTTGGCAAAATTGTCATATTGTTTGATGATCCTGTTATTTCATATTTTCCTACCCAGAATCCTTCTAATTCTTTATCAAATGTAAAGGCAGGATGTGTTATATAATTTGGTCCTGTTGATTTTGCTGTTGTGGATTGTTCAAATTGTATATTTATTTGTTGTTGACCAGAATTGGTAAATATTTCATATTTGTATCTTGGAATCCATACAAAAAAGCCAAGTATATCTTCATTTTTAATTTCTACATCTGCTTTTGCAGTTTCATAGTATTTTCTTGTTTTTATTCCATTTTCTTTTACTATTACTGCATTTGGCCATTCTTGATTATTAAAATTGTACCATGCATTTCTAACTGGATTTTCTTTATCTGCTTTTACCCATATGTTTTTTACATAATTATATCTTACAGGAATCATTCCATTTTCTAAAATTGGTTTACTAGCACCTGTAGTATCTGCTAATTCTTCTTCTTTTTTATCTTTTTTATTATCATCTTCTTGTGGTTGTTGATTGTTTTCTTTTTTGAATATTTTATCAAAAAATCCATCATCATTTAATTTTTTTATATAATCTGATGCATATGGAACGCTTATTGCTGCTCCTGCAATAATAATTAATAATACAATTGTAAATCCAAAATCCTTTAGTTTTGGCTTTTCATAACTAGTTTCTTCTTTTTTCATTTAATCAACCTCTTATTCTCTTTTTTGATTATAACATAAAATATCTTTATTATAAATATTTATTTTAATTTATTTTATTTTTTTGTATAATATATATGGTGTTTTTATGAAATATTTTTTACTAGGTTTAATAAAAATTTATCAATTGATTCCTGGTCCATGGCATAATAGTTGTAGATTTGTTCCTACTTGTTCTAATTATGCGATTCAGGCAATAATTACATATGGTTCCTTTAAAGGAAGTATTATGTCTATAAAAAGAATTTTAAGATGTAATCCATGGAGTAAAGGCGGCTATGATCCTGTAAAAAAATAAATATCGCTAAAAGTGATATTTATTTTATTTTTTTATCAATGTATTCAATTAGTTCTTCTTGTATATTTTTTTGTGGAATTTTTTCTATTATTTTATTAAAGTTTGCTTTAATAATTAAGTTTTTAGCTTCTTTTTCACTAAGTCCTCTAGACATTAAGTAGAATAATTTTTCTTTTTCTATACTTCCAGATGAAACACCGTGCGCTCCTATCACATCTTCTTCGTGGCATAGTAGCATAGGAAGTGATTTTGATTTTGCAGTTTTTGATAAAATTATGCATTTTTCTAATTCTTCTCCTATAGCTTTTTTACATCCTTCTTTAAAATCAATTGTTCCCTTAAATGATTTTTTTGTATTATCATCTATTGATCCATATGAGTTGATATTGCATATTGATTCTTTACCAAATAGTTCTATATTATAATTTATATCTATTATGTCATCGTTTTTACCTATGTATATGTTATTTAGGTAATTTTTTGATTTTTCTTGTAATTTTGTGTAATAATTTGATATTTGTAGACCATCTGATAAATCTATTATATTATGTGTAAGTTCTGCATTTTCTGCTACGTTATTTTCTATTGCAACAAAGTTTTTTGAGTTTTTTTCTAATAGATTTAAGATTGTTATGTTTACTTTTGCATTTTTTTCTAAATTTGTGACTTGTTTTAAATGATGAAATGCATCATTATTGCTTGTATATTTTATTATTATATTTGAATTAGAATTTTTTTCTGCATTTATTTCTATGTTATCTATTAACATTTCATTGTTAAAATTATATTCTATTAACAATTCATTGTTTGAATTGTTAGGAATATTTAGTTTTAGATTATGGTATTTTTCAAATGATAAACCAATTTTACTTGTTAAATTTTTTAATTCTTTATGTTCTATATTAACATTACCTGTTATTTTGTATTCATTAATCTGATCGTATTTTGGAATATCTAATTCTAATTCGATATCATTTATACCATAATTTTTAGATGTATTAAGTGGTGTTTTGTTTAATATGTATTTTCCCATTTTATCACCCTATTGTTCCTTCTAATTCTAAATCTATTAATCTATTCATTTCTACTGCATATTCTACTGGTAATTCTTTTGATATTGGATTAGCAAAGCCTCTTACTATTAATCCTTTTGCTTCATTTTCTGTCATTCCTCTACTCATCAAATAAAATATTTTTTCATCAGAAATTTTTCCTATTTTAGCTTCATGAGCAAATTCTACGTCATCGGTTTCTATTCTATCAACTGGGATTGTATCTGACCTAGAAATGCTATCTAGCATTAATGATTCACATGATAATGTTAATTTTGAATCGTATGCATTTGGTTTTACCCAAACATTGCTTCTAAATGTGCATATTCCTCCATCTTTTGATATTGATTTTGAGTCAACAACTGTTGATGTGTGTGGCGCATTATGTATTACTTTTAACCCTGTATCAAGATTTTGAGATTCTCCTGCAAATGATATACCTGTAAATTCACATTTTGCATATTCTCCATTTAATACGCTCATTGGATATAGCATAGATATTTTAGAACCAAATGACCCGGTTACCCATTCTATTGTTCCATGAGCTCCTACAAAACATTTTTTAGTATTTAAGTTTAACATATTTTTTGACCAATTTTCTATCGTGGAAAACCTTAAATATGCGTTATCTTTTACAAATAGTTCTACGCAGCCTGCATGCAGATTTAACTCATTATAGCCTGGAGCTGAACATCCTTCTATAAATTGTAAAGATGCTCCTTCTTCTACGATAATTAGTGTATGCTCAAATTGACCTGCACCTGGTGCGTTTAATCTGAAATATGATTGTAGTGGATATTCTAGTTTGACATTTTTGGGTATATATACGAATGATCCTCCTGAAAATAAGGCATAATGTAGTGCGATATATTTATGATCATTTATTGGTACTGCTTTTGTAAAATATTCTTTTATTAATTCAGGATATTCATGTATCGCGGTATCAAAATTTGTGTAAATTACGCCTGATTTTTTTAACTTTTCTGTTAAATTATGATATACGACTTCTGAATCGTATTGTGCTCCTACACCTGCTAGTGATTTTTTTTCGGCTTCTGGAATTCCTAATTTATCAAATACATTTCTAATATCTTTTGGAACATCATCCCATGTTCTATTCATTTTTGTATCTGGCTGTACATAAGTTGCAATATTCTCTATATTTAGTTCACTTAAATCTGGCCCCCATGTTGGAAGTGGTAGTTTATGATATAATTCAAGTGCTTTTAATCTTATTTTTAATATCCAATCTGGTTCATTTTTTTCTTTTGAAATTCTAGTTATTACTTCTTTATCTATTCCATATTCAACTTTTTTATGTATATCATTTGTTTTAATGTTGTATATGTTTTTTGTTTTTTTATCTTCGTATTTGCTTACATCTGTTTTCATTATTCTTCTCTTAAATATTTTGAATAACCATTTTCATCAATTTCAAAAGCTAAATTTTTATTTCCAGTTTTGACTATTTTTCCATCTACTAAAATATGTACGTAATCAACATCTAAATCTTTTATTATTTTATTAGAATGTGTAATTATTAAGACAGAATTATTTTCATTTTTAAATAGTTTTATTCCTTTTGATACAGTTTTTATTGCATCTACATCTAATCCAGAATCTGTTTCATCTAAGATTGCTAATTTAGGATCAAGTAGTAACATTTGTAATATTTCGTTTTTCTTCTTTTCGCCACCAGAGAATCCTACATTCATTTCTCTTGAAGTATATTTTTTATTCATATCTAATTCTTTCATATAATTATCAACTTTTTTAGCAAATTGTACTACATTTAATTTTTCGCCATTATTTGACTGAGTAATTGATTTTAAAAAATGTGCTAATGTAATTCCTGGTATTTCTTCTGGAGTTTGAAATGACATGAATATCTTTTTTTTGGCTATCTCATCTGTTTTTAAATTGCTTATTTCTTCATTTTCAAATAAGATATTCCCTTTTGTAATTTCATATCTTGGATTATTTAATATTGTATTAGCTAAAGTAGATTTTCCGGCACCATTTGGGCCCATTATTACATGTGTCTCTCCTTTTTTTATTTCTAAGTTTAATCCTTTTAAAATTTGCTTTTTATCATCTGCTGCTACAGTATATAAATCTTTTATTTCTAATAAATTCATATTTTTCCTCCTATATGTAATCTTGTAATGTTGTATTTTCTAAATAATTTTTTATTGCATTATTTAATCCATTCCAAAATGAAAAGATTGTACAATTAGATTTTTTTGCACAAAAATTTTCATTTTTAATACATTGAACAGGTTCTAATTCTTTTTCAGTAGCTTTTAAAATATCTATCATTTTATAATTTTTTGGTTCATATTTTAATTTATAACCTCCTATACTTCCTCGTGAAGTTATAAAAAAATCTTCTTTATTTAATAAAGTTATTATTTTTTCTAAATATTTTAATGATAAATTGTTTTTTTCTGCTATTTCTGATAAAGATAAGAATGTTTCGTTTTTATAATTTTTTGCAAGTTCAATCATTATTATTATTGCATATCTTCCTTTAGTGGATACTTTCATTTTGAATCACCAATGTTCATTATACTACCAAAAAAGTAGGAATTCAAGATAAAAAACTATTGAATTTTTCAATAGTTTACATTTTTTTTAATATTTTAACTTTTCCTTGAAATAAGTATTCTGTTCTTAATTCTTGATTTACTGTTTCAAATTTAGGATTCCAGTAAGCATGTGCTTCTTCTATATTTTCTTCAAATGTTGATTCGTTTTTTGGTAAAAATGCTTCACTTGATTTAAACATTGTGCCAGTTACTTGTACTTTTAATAAAATTAAATTTTTATTTTCTTCTGAGAAAATATCATGCCAATAAAATGTCTGATTTTTATCGCATAGCCATATTGAATGTTCTCTACTTGGTAGGTGTGGATAGTATTTTTCTCTTACGTATTCTAGTATTGCTTCTCTTTTTAACATATTTATTTTATATATAATGTTGCTTGCTTCTTTTAACAAATCTATGTATGCTTCTTTACTTAAACCGTAACTTATATATCTGTCTATTGTATGGTTAAATGATTCCTGCGTATTATCGTCTAGTGTTACTGCTGTTGAATATTTTTTTAATGACTCTATAAAATCGCCTTTAAAGTTATCATCAATTTTTATTTTGTTTCCTTCTGACCATATTTCATTATATTTTACATTTTTATGAAAATGATACATTATTTTTCTATTTACATCCATATTTTTTTCTCCCTTTTAGCAGCATATATTTTAGCAAAATATTCTTATTTGTCAATAAAAAAAGTTTAAAGCTTATTTTAAATTTTTTATATTTTTTAATATAAATAAAAAAATTAACTTATTTAGTTAATTTTTTTACTTTATTGTTTGCTTCTTGATAAGCATTTTTATATTCTCCAGATTTAATATTTTCTATCCATTCTTTATTATTTAAATACCATTCTACGGTTTCATATATTCCTTTTTCAAAAGTATATGTTCTATTCCAACCTAATTCTTTTTCAACTTTTGTAGAATCTATTGCATATCTTAGATCGTGACCTTTTCTATCTTGTACAAATTCAATTAAGCATTCGTCTTTACCCATTTGTTTTAAGATTGTTTTAACAACTTCTAAATTTGTTCTTTCTGAATGACCACCTAAGTTATATACTTCTCCTATTCTTCCATTTCTTACAATTAAATCCACTCCGATATTATGATCTATTACATGTATCCAATCACGAACATTTTCTCCTTTTCCATATACTGGAATTGGTTCATTGTTGATTGCTTTACTAATAACTACTGGTATTAATTTTTCTGGGAATTGGTATGGCCCATAGTTATTTGAACATCTAGAAATTGTTACTGGAAGACCATATGTTCTATGATATGCCATAACAAGTAAGTCTGCTCCTGCTTTGCTTGAAGAATATGGGCTTGAAGTATGTAATGGAGTTGATTCTGTAAATAATAAATCTTTTCTATCTAATGGTAAATCTCCATATACTTCATCTGTTGATACTTGATGGTATCTAATATTACCATGTGTTCTTGCTGCATCTAATAATACTCTTGTTCCTTGTACATTTGTTGTTATGAATATTCCTGGGTTTTTAATTGAGTTATCTACATGTGATTCTGCTGCAAAATTTATTACTGTATCAAATTTTTCTATTTCAAATAATTCGTTTATAAATTGCTCGTCAGTAATATCTCCTTTTACGAATTTGAAGTTTGAATATTGCTCTAAATCTTTTATATTATTATAGTTTCCTGCGTAAGTTAGAGCATCTAAACATACAAAGTCTTCATCAGGATATTTTGTTACTACATAATGCATGTAGTTACTTCCAATGAATCCTGCTCCACCTGTTACTAATGTCTTCATTATTTACCTCCTATTAATTTTTTTGCTTTTATTTTTTCATCATTTAATTCTTCACAATATCTATCTGTTGCATCTTTCCATGATGGTAATGTATAAAAGTTTTGTTGTAATTTTGTTTTATCTAATTTTGAATTTCTTGGTCTATATGCTTGATCTGCATTTGTCATTTTTATATAATCTTCTGTTGATACTGGATTAATAATTGTTGACCTGTTATTTGATTCCATTATGTATTTGGCAAATTCAGCCCATGAACAATATCCGTCATTATTAACATGATATGTTCCATATTTTTCAGTAAATGACATTTCTACTAAAAGCTGAGCTAAATCATATGTATATGTAGGAGATCCTATTTGATCATTTACGACATTTAATTCTTTTTTAGTTTCTGCTAATTTTAACATTGTTTTTATAAAATTATTACCATTTATACCAAATACCCAAGATATTCTTGTTATAAAATGATTTGGATTTCGTCTTATTTCCTCTTCTCCTAAATATTTTGTCATTCCATAAACTGATTGTGGATTAACTTTATCTTCTTCTGTATATAATCCTTCTTTTTTTCCATCAAAAACATAATCTGTAGACATATATATTATTTTTGCTCCCACACTTATTGATGCATCTGTTAAATTTTTTGTTCCTTCTATATTTACTTTTGCTACCGCATCTTGCATTTTTTCTGCTTTATCAACTGCAGTCCATGCAGCACAGTGAAATATTACATCTGGTTTATATTTTGTAACAATTTCCATAACTTGATCTCTATTTGTGATATCCATGTCATTTATATCAAGTGCCAGATAATTATGTTCTCCTCTTTCATCTAGAATACGAGCAATATCATATCCTAATTGTCCTTTATATCCTGTTATTAAAAATTTTTTTGGCTTTTTTGTAAATGTGGTTGTATTTTGATTTAAAGTTGTTCTTACTTTATCCTTATCTGATAGTATAGGATTTTTAATATTATATTTATTAAATATTTTTTCCCATTCAATATTTAAAGCTGGATCATTCCATAGTATTCCATCTTCTGCTCTTGGCATATATTTATTGTCTACATAGTATTCAAAAAGTGTATTTTCTTTTAAAGAAACAAAACCATGTGCAAATCCACGTGGCACATATAGCATTCTTCCATTTTCTGGAGTCAATTCTACAACTGTCGATTTTCCATAAGTTATTGAATCTTTTCTCATGTCTACTACTACATCTAAAACTGCACCTTGATGGCATCTTACTACTTTTGCTTGACAGTATGGGTCTTTTTGAAAATGCAATCCTCTTACTATTCCTTTTCCGCTCATTGAATTGCTTACTTGATATATTCCATTAAATCCTAATTTTTTTAATTCTTCTTTTGTTACTGATGAAAAATATCCTCTTTGATCCCCAAATCGTTTTGGTTCTAAAATGTAACAATCTTGTAGATTAGTTTCTATTTTTTCCATGTTTGTCCTCCTTTTAAAGTAAGTGTTTTTACTTTTGCTTTTTCGGCATATTTTGTTAAATTTTGACCGTATGTATTTTTTTTCATTTCTTCTCCGGCATTTATTAACTCTTCTGTTGTAATCCAATTGTTTTTGTATGCGATTATTTCTGGAGAGCAGATTAATTTTCCTTTATTTTTTTGTATGGCTTGAATCATATTTGATGCTTCCATCATGCTATCAAATGTTCCTGTATCAAACCAAGTAAAGCCTCCACCTAAAAGTTCTGCTTTTAATTTTCCTTCTTTTAAATACATATCATTTAATGCTGTTATTTCTAATTCTCCACGTGCAGATGGTTTTACTTTTTTTGCTTTTTCTGGTACACCACTTGGATAAAAATATAATCCTGTGATTGCAAAATCTGATTTTGGATTTTGTGGTTTTTCTTCAACGCTTATAACTTTTTGATTTTCATCTAATTCCATTATTCCAAATCTTTGTGGATCGTGTACTTGATATCCGAAAATAGACGCTATTCCATTTTCTGCATTTTCTCTTGCATTGTATAATATATCTGTAAATCCATTACCAAAATATATGTTATCCCCTAATACCATTGCACATGCATCATTTCCAATAAATTTTTCTCCAAGTAAAAAGGCTTGGGCTAGTCCATCTGGACTAGGTTGTACTACATATTCAAAGTTGCATCCAAATTTTTGTCCATCTCCTAATAAATTTTTAAATGATGCTTGATCTTGTGGTGTTGTTATTATTAATATATCGTTTATTCCTGCCAACATTAGTGTTGATAGCGGATAATAAATCATTGGCTTATCATATATTGGCATTAATTGTTTGCTAATTCCTTTTGTTATAGGATATAATCTTGTTCCAGATCCTCCTGCTAAGATGATCCCTTTCATATATAATTTCTCCTCTCTTTTCCTTTTTATTCCTTTTCGTTCTTTTTCATTGTATTATAAGTATAAAATCAAGTCAATGTCATTTTTTATTTAATTCATAAAAAAAAAGTATGTTTCCATACCTTTTTTTTATAGTTCTTTTATTTATCTCCTAATTTTAGAGCAATTCCAAATCCTACTATAAATAAAACTATTCCAATTATTAAACTAGGAATTTCAAATACAAAGTTTGAATTTGTAAATATATTTTGATAAAAAATTGAAATAATTGATGAAAATATAAATCCAAATACAGCATAGTATGTATTTTTTTCATAGTTTTTAAATAGGTATTCTAGAAGTTTTGCAATTAATATTATGCCTATCACTGCTCCTAATCCAAATGGTATTAATACTGACATGTTATGAGTTAAATTACTAAAATCTGTTATATTTTTTATTGTGTCTAGGATTGGTTTATAGTAACCTAATGTCATCATGACAGCTGATCCTGATACTCCTGGTATTACCATTGTAGCACTTGCTACTATTCCAACTATAAACAGTAATATATATCCAATTACATTTAAATTATCAAAATTTATTTCATGTTCTCCATTACATATCATTAAGAATATAATAATAGAAAATGATATTAAGAATGTTATTATGTTTGATATATTTACTTTTTTTCCTTTTATTTTTTTTGCTAACATTGGTATTCCACCAAGTATTGCTCCTATAAAGAATAAAATTGTTGGTAGTACATAATTTTCTAGTGAATAACTTATTACTTTACTAAGTAATAATATTGATATTCCTGCTCCTATTATTATTGGTAATAAAAATTTTATATTTTCTTTTAGATTTTTAAATATATGACTAATACATCCAATTAGTTTTTCATAAACACCTAGTGTTATTGCTATTGTTCCACCACTTACTCCTGGTATTATGTTTGCTAATCCTATAAAAAATCCTTTAATTGTTAATAATATATATTCTTTCATTTTTTACTCCTCCACTATTTTTTAGTATATCAAATTTTTAATTTTTAGTAAATCCTAAAATGTTACACTTACAAGTATTACGTCTTCTCCTATTTTTTTTATTTGTTCCCATTTTATTTCTATTTCATTTTTAGATGAAAATACTGATGTGAAAAATTTTGATTTTTCTACTATTAATCCTTTCATCTGACCGTTTGTTTCTACTTCAATATCTATTATGTTTCCTATTTTTTTTCCATCTATTATGTTTATTATATCTTTATTTTGTAAATCTGATAATCGCATATAATCACCTATTTAATTATATTTTTTATTATGAAAAAAAGCACCTTTTTTAGGCGCTTATATTATTTCTTTTTTGATATTAGGATTTTTTAATGCTTCTATCATTTTATCTATTTCTTCTTTTGTATTGTAGAAGTAGAAACTTGCTCTACATGTGTTCTTTATTCCTATTTCGTCTTTTAATATTTTAGCGCAGTGATTTCCTGCTCTAATGCAAATATTATATTTATCTAAATATATTGCTAAATCTTGTGCAAATATATCTTTATAGTTAAATGTTACTATTCCTGTTTTTGAATTTTCATTATAAATTATGATATCCTTTATTTCTTTTAATCTTTTTACTGCATATTTTTTTAATTCTAATTCATATTCATGTATTTTATTCATTCCAATATTTTTTAATAATTTTATTGCTTCTTTAAATGCGATTACGCCTGCAATATTAGGTGTTCCTGCTTCTAGTAGGTGTGGTATTTCATTATATTGTCTTATTCCATCATAATTAAATAATGCATTCATTCCTCCACCAAATTCTATAGGTTTTATATTTTTTAATAATTCTTCTTTACCGTATATTACTCCTACTCCTGTAGGTCCACACATTTTATGTGCCGAAAAAGCTAAAAAGTCAATATCTAGATCTTGGACATCAATTTTTAAATGTGGAACGCTTTGAGCTCCATCTACTAATACTAGTATATTATTTTGATGAGCAATTTTTGTTATTTCTTTTATATTTCTTATATCTCCTACTACATTTGTAGTTTGCGCTATACTTATTACTTTTGTATTTTTATTTATTTTATTTTTTAAATCTTCTATATCAAATGTATAATCTTGGTTTAGTGGTATATAATCTATTTTTAGGTTTAATTCATCTTTTAATTCAAACCAAGGAAGTACGTTTGATGCATGCTCTGCTTTTGTAAGCAATATTTCATCATTTTCTTTTAAGATATTTTTAAAGTATCCAAATACTATTTTATTTATTGAATCTGTTGTTCCACTTGTAAATATTATTTCTTTTTCATCTTTGGCATTTATAAATTCTTTTACTATTTTTCTTGTTTCTTCATATTCGCTGTCTACTTTAACACTTAGTTTATAGTCGCCTCTATGTGCGTTACAAGAATATTTTTCATAGTATTCAGTTATTTTTTCAATTACTTGTTTTGGTTTTAATGTGGTTGCTCCATTATCAAAATAAATTATATTTTGTTTTAACATAGGAAAGTCTTCTCTATTCATTTTTTCACCTCCTAAAAATCTACTATAAGTATAATATAATTTTTTTTTCTTTTCAACATAAGTTATTCTAATTTATTTATTTTGATTATAATAAATTACTATTTGATTGACTTTTTTTAAAATTTTATTTATTATAGTTTTAAATTATTTTTATAATTTTATTTTT
>OCTW013383442.1_pt1 | contig 15684 bp, 7 predicted proteins | sample 1539671 | NCBI WGS metagenome assembly OCTW01 (sample SAMN02144230, study PRJEB22623) | gut metagenome | biome: sheep rumen | host: Ovis aries | place: New Zealand
GCCTTGCCAATGATGTCGATGACGGAATCGCAGTAGGCTTCTAACTTCTTGTCGGGATAGGTCTGCAGGATGTAGGCGGCACCCTCAAGGGTCTTGTAAGGGTCGGTGTCGTCGAAGGAGTAGCCCACGCCGTTCACCTTGAACACCTTCGATGGGTCAGCCATGTGAGCGGTGGCGTTCTCGAAATTCTTGTAGCGGCCCTCACTCTCGCATTTGGAGAAAGCGAGGGGCACAGTGACATTGCGCGATGCCTCAAGGCGCTGTCCCCAGAACGTGCCAGGCGTCACCTTGACGGCGGTGAAGGGCACGGGGGTGATGGGATAGCCCGTTTGAGCAGTACTAAATGTGGAATAAGAAATGAGGAAAGAGAAAAAGACAACTATTTTTTTCATTGTTTTGGTAAATGAAGTTATTCTTGAACGGTTTTAATGAGGGAAAAGACTTATTGATGGACGATATTTTTTATCGGGATGTCAATCTCAGGGAAATACTCGCAGAGCAAGGCATATATCATGGGGTCGTAGGCCTTCAATTTCTCACGACGGTTCACATCGTTGTGTATGCCGTTGGTAGGGCTCACATATTTGTTGCAGTTGAAGAACGACTGTGTGCATTCTGCGAAATACTCATAGCGGTCGGTCAGTGCATAGGTGTCTTTCCACAGGCCGTTTTCGCGGGCATGTTGCATGACGGTATCAAGGCGACGATCGAAATCGGGTTCCACACCCCGTATACCAATGGTATGTATGAGGTGTGAGAACTCATGGATAAGGATATTCTCACCATCGTATTTGTCACCCGACAAGGCCAGCAGGTTTTCTTCGCCGCAGCTGGCCGAGAGGTCGTCTTCCGGTGCACCGCCAAAGCCGCGGGCACGTTTATTCCAGTAAGCAATATGCTCTGGCGTGTCGCAGATATGTGCGAACTCCGGCAGGTCGCAGGTATTCTCCTTCTGACCGATAATCATAACATGGCAGCCGCGGTCAGCCATACATTTCTTTATGTCAGGACGTTTCAGAAGCATCAGTGCCATGATGTTACAGGCCTGCTGCAGTGCCTCATCACTAACCTTATCTGATGAGGTCACATAGAGTCCATCAGCCTCGGCATATTTCTTGTAGAAATCAGGAATACCCTTGTCCTGTGGCACTGCCGTCACCTTGCTGCTGACAGGGTAAGGTTGGAGTTGCACGACAAAGCCACCGCCAGAAGCCAGGTAAATAGGCAGGCTGCTGTTGGCATCCACCAGAGAGACCTCACGTCGGTAGTCTTCAGCGTTATGGTCGGCATTGATGCCGTCGCACAACAGTGTGCTCGTATAGCGTTGTTCGGTCTTCAGAAAATCTAGGACAAGAGTCACATTGCGAGCATCCCAGTTGGTCTGGCCGCCCACATACCATGTGTCACCCTTGCGACGGGCCGTGACGATGTACTTTCCTATCTCACCCTGCAGGACGCGCGTCTCATCCCATTCGTCGGGAATTGTGGCGATGAACGACGTGTAGTCTGGTTCCTTTTCATAGTTGGTAGGAGCGTCGCAGAGCATGGTGAACGGCGAGTCGTGAACGACGTAGCAGGCGGCCTGATGACAGCGTGTACCCATCGACACCGGATTCTGATAACACTCCACCCAGTTGTCCTTCGTACCGTTGCGCATGGCACCAGGCGTGAAGTCCACGCTGCCGGCCATCATGCGGATGAAGGGAAAGGTGACGTTGTAGCGCGGCATGTCGGTCTCTTTCTTCGCCCAGCGGCACTCCTCCATACCGAAGACGCTCTCGTAGTTCAGGATATTGGGATATGTGCGGTTCATACCCGTGGGAGTGAAGTAGCCGTGATAGTCTACGAATAGTTTGTATTGCGCACAGGTTCCGGCAAGTCTTTCAGCCATTTCCACCGCCGTTTGGTCGTTGCGGTCCAGAAAGTCTATCTTCCAGCCTTTTATTCCCATCTTGGCGTATTTCTCGCAGGCTTCCTGCAAGTGTTCGTCAAGAACGTTGAACACAGTCCATAGCACAATACTCACACCTCTCTCCTTTCCGTAGTCGATCAATCCCTGCAGGTCGATATCGGCGATGGGATTCATGATGTCGCCCTTGCCGGAGTCATACCACCCTTCGTCGAGTACCACATACGGAATCTTGTTGCTGGCTGCAAAGTCAATATAATACTGATAGGTACGCGTATTGATGCCTGCCTTAAAATTCACACCCTTCAGATTCCAGTCGTTCCACCAGTCCCACGCTACTTTACCGGGCTTGATCCACGATATATCTCCAATCTTATTGGGCTCTGCCAAAGCATATACCATATTGTTCACAGGCATCTCAGTGTCTTTCTCGGTAATGGCCATCACGCGCCAAGGATATGTCCGCGACCCGGTGCTCTTGGCGATGAAGTCCTCCGTCTCGGCCACGTAGCTCATGTTGCGCCAGCGGTAGTAATCCATGCGCTTGGGGTATTTGGCAAACTCTGCGGTCAGGCTGTTGCCATCGGCCTTGACGAACATGCCGGGATAGCTGCGCAGGTCGCTTTCAAGAATCGTCACCTTCACGTTGCCGCTCTCCACGGTGGCTGGCAAGAAAGCGGGCAGTGGCCGTGCATCAACCAAATGTGTCTCATGGTAGGTGTTCTGAAACGCCATGGCGTAAGGCTTTTCAGGGTTGGTAGTGTACGAGAGCCATGCCTTTGAGTCTTCGGGAAAAGTGAAGACCGCAGTCTCGCCCTGAATAACAGTCTCACCCTTGCGTGTGGTAAGGAATTGGTAGGCCACGCCCTCGTTATAGGCGCGCACCTCCATCATCATCTCACGGTTGATCAGCACAATGGCCTGACGGTAGACATCGTCGAACTGCGGCTGGCGGTAGAACGGGGCCTTGATTTGATGATTAAGGACCTTGGTGGTGTTGACTTTCTTCACCTTAAAATCTACGTCGTTAAGGTTGGCCTTGACCGTCACCAGTTCTCTACCCTGTCGCTCCACCCTGAGTGTGATGCCGTCGGTGATAGTCACGGTAGTCTGTCCGTCTGGCGACGACAAGGTCTGCGCCGCTGGGCACTGATAGGCACCCTTGATGGCGGTGCCGTCATGTTGCTGTTGTGCTGAAGCCCCTTGCACTAAAGCGAGGGCCAGCATCAGTGTTATTGCTGTCTTCATCGTTATTTTAAGACTTCTTTCAGTTGGTTCGTAGCACGCAAAATCATGTCCATCGTGCCGCTGCCGTCGCTGACATAGCGGATGACCATAGCGGCATAGCTGATGGCACGGTTGGCCTTTTCATCGTCCTCGGGCAGTTGCTTGGCCTGCTCTAACAGCTGCTGCAGCTCGTCCAAGTCCTCAAGCTCAGGCAGGTTGCCGGGGCGCATGGCATTGATGACCGCGTTGAGGGCGGAGGTCGTCTTGTCTATCTCTTCCTGCGTGAACTGGTCGTCGGGCGCATCCATCAGGGGCTGTGCTTTTGTCTGCAGCTCCTTCATCCTGTCAAAGCCGTGCTTTGCCCACGGTGCGTACTCCGGGACCTTCACCATCAGGGCATTCCAGGTCTGCTGCTCGTCGCTGCGGCTCTTGGCAATGAGCAGGAGCTCGCGCAGCTGGGACTTGTCGATTGCGGTGACGGAGCCATCGCCTGCAGGCAACGGGCTGGCGGGAACGTTAATGCGGAAGTAATGGGTCAAATGGCTGTCGCCGGCATAGTCGGGGATGAAGGCACTGATGTCCTTATCCGGCTCGGCCGTGGCCTCTTCCCATGTACTGATTCCCGTGTCGGCCATCACTAACGGTCCGTTCATGAAGGCTCCTATCCAGTCGCCGTCCATCTTGTCGGGGCCGAAGTCGATGTGCCGCGTGAAGGGCATCGTCACTTCTACCACGTCTTTCTCCGTCCATTTGCGGGCAGGAATCTCCACATAGCTGCATGGCTGGTATTGCTTGGCGATGCTCTTGCCGTTCAGCTTGACGTCGAAGCCCTCGGTGGCCCAGTAAGGCACTCGAAGTTTCATTCCAAATTTCGAATTCCAAATTCCGACATGTGGGATGATGCGGATGGTGCTCTTCTCAGCAGGCCACTCACACTCCTGCTTGATAGTGACTCCTTTCTGCCCCCATTGTGCGGTGGTGGGCAGATAGAGTGCGATCCAAAGGGTATTGTCGCTGACGAAGTAGGCCGCTTCCTGGTATTTCACATGGTTCTCCACGCCGGTGCCGCCACAGCAGGTGGCCTGCGGCGTCTCGTTGCCCCAGGGCTTCGAGGCATCGAGGCCCACGGCATACTGGTAGACGGTCTGGTACTGGCGGGGATTGACCGAGCCGACGATCTGGTTGTAGAGCACGCGCTCGTAGTAGTCCATGTAGCGGGCATCGTCGGGATTGAAGCAGTTCAGATCCTTCGTCAGCTTTGCCAGGTTGTAGGCGCAGCATGTCTCGTTCATCGTGGGTTCCTGCTGCTCGTGTCCTCCCCAGTGTGTGACGTTGGTACACATGGAAGTGATCTGCGAGTAGGGCTGACGGAACATCTCGCCGTTGCCCACGCCGCCCATGGCATAGCGGTAGCGCCCCTGAATCATCGTCCAGAAGTTCTCAGCTAGGTTGTAGTAGTATGGGTTGTGGTTGCCACGATAAGAGCGCAGCGCTCCCGTCACCATCGGGATGTGCTGGTTGGCGTGGCGTGTGCGGATGGCGTCGACGTTCTTAGCCAGCGGGTCGAAGAAGGCGGGGCTGTCGAAATAGTTGGCGGCTTCCAACAGGCGATCCTTCTCTTCTTCCGTTCCTGTCATCTCGGAGAGTCGAGCCAACGACTCGGCCATGCCACCCACCTCTCCGGCGATGTACATGTTCCACATCTCGTAGCGGTTGCCAGGTTTGGCACGCCGCTCGTCCTGCCGTCCGTCGCTCTTCACGTAGGTGCGGTAGTGCAGGCGGTTCCACACCCAGAGGCCCATGTCCTTGGCAATGAGCAGGGCCTTGTCGCTGACGGCCTTGTCGTCGATGTAGGTGGCGATATCGATGAGTCCGGCCAGTTGCTTGTGTACGGAATAGTAAGGTGCCCACACCCAACTTTCATTATTGTAGGCTCGATACATTTCTATTAATACGCAGTGTTGGGCGGGGATGGCATTTAGGTAGCCATAGCCGTACTTCTCCGGATGCTGCTTGTAGCTATCGAAATCTGCCCATGTGCCCTGCATCGTGCGCAGCTCCTCCTCAGGTGCGAAGTCGCGCGCCTCCCAGTAGCGGCCCAATTGCTCGTTCCATACAAACGTCTTCTCCTGACACGCACGCAGTTCGTTAACCATCTCCGTGATGTTGCTGCGCAGGATGTCTTTTTTCTCCTTATCCTGACAGCAGGCAAAGGCAAAAGCCATGGCCGACATGTAGTGACCCGAGCCGTGTCCCTTCAGCTTCGTCGTGGGCGAGTCCCAGCCGTCGGACTCAGGATAGCCGTCGGTCGGCAGGCCGTAGGTGTCGCGGTAGTTGTACAGCTGCTGTTTCACGGGCAGGCTGACAAGCTGGCTGATGTCAAGGTCGCGGTTGTGGGTCAGGCGGTTCTCGCCGTCGATGCTTACCTTGTCAAGGGGCAGAGGCTCGGCCACAGGCTTGAGGCTTGAGGCTACAGGCGCTACGACCTTTACTGCGGCCGAGACGGGATAGCCGTTGGGCGTGCTGTTGTCGCCGATGATGAATCCGCGCACCTTGTATTCTGTTCCCACGGGATTGATAGTCGGGTTGGCCTCAGCCCGTTCCGTCGCCTCCGAGGCGTTCAGCCACTTCACCTGTCGGTACTCGCCGCTGCCGTCGCCGTAGGTCACCCACAGCTGGTAGGGAAGCCGTGGCGCATTGCCCACGGCCACTTCCACGTTCACTTTCTCTACGTTCACAACGTCACGGCGGTCAGCTGCCGATGCGCCTGTCAGAAACAGGACAGACACCAGGCCTGCCATCACGATTTTCTTCATATCATGCTTCATTAAGATGTTCATGCTACAAAGGTAGATACAAATCGCCGCTCGTTGTAAAAAAATAGTCCAAAGTGATGGAAATATCATGCAATACCAAAATAATAACGCCCAATTGGACGATTTTATTATTATCTTGGCCTAAAGTTTTAGATTTCGTCAGGGGAAATGAGTACCTTTGCAACTCAGAAAAAAGCAGCAGATATGGATTACAAAAACAAGTACTTGTGTCTTTTCGCCGCAATGTTAGTGGGCAGTCAGGTCTGTGCACAGAAAAAGCTCTTCATTCCGGAGGACTTACGAGGCATGGACCTCGAAGCTGACACGTCGCAGTGGTCGCTGAAGCGGAGCATTGAGACCAACGACCTGATCTTTATGTGGGAGCGGGGCTTCGGCGCCGACGTCAGCAACCCGCCACAGTTGGAAGGCCACGACATGTCGTTCAACTTGTTGAACCTGCGCGACCGCGTGCAGTCGTTTTATCATTTCTTCCGCGACACGCTGGGATTTGTCACCCCTCAGCATCCGAGCAAGGCCGACCGCTACAAGATGATGGTCATGGTGAACTATTCTCTCGACGGCACGGCCTACGGCGGCACCTACGACAACTTCATCGGTGCCCTCTGGGTGGCCCCCAACCGCATACAGGACATGAAGATGAACTGTATGGCCCACGAGTTGGGGCACTCGTTCCAGTCGCAGATTATGGCCGACAGCATCGGCGACTGCTGGGGCGGCACCGGTTTCTTCGAGATGGCCTCGCAGTGGATGCTCTGGCAGGTGAATCCCGACTGGCTGACCGACGAGAATTATCACTTCGAGGCGTTCAAGAAACTCACGCATAAAGCCTATCTCCACATGGATAACATCTACCACTCGCCCTACGTGCTCCAATGGTGGAGTGACCAACATGGCAGGAAGTTCATCGCAGAGCTGTTTCGGCAAGGCAAGATTGGCGAAGACCCCGTCGATACCTATAAGCGCATGAACAATCTGACGCAGGCGGCTTTCTGCGACGAGATGCTGCGTGGCTACCAGCACTTGATGAACTTCGACTTCTACCATGCACGCAAAGAGACACGACCCTACGCCTGCACTTTCGATACCGAATTGGAACCGGCCACTTCAGGATGGCTGCGCCCCAAGGAACTGCCTGAGGGCTATGGCTTCAATGCCATCAAGCTCGACGGACGGGTTAGTCTGTCGTCGAAGGAGTTTCACCTGCGCATCAAGGGCGACCATCTGCGTTACGGCTTCGTGGGCGTGACCACCGACGACGAGAGCTGCTACAGCTTGGTCAATGCCAGCACATTTGCCGTTCCCAAAGGTAAAACGCTTAAGCACCTCTACCTTATCGTGATGGGTGCGCCAGAGAGGCACGAAGACGTGATGATGAGCGCGGGGGCAGAACAAGAGTCTCCCGCCTATAGACAGTTCCCCTACGAATTCCAGATTCAAGATGAGTAGCACCTATAGATTTCTTGCTGTTCTTCTCCTCTTCTGCGTCGGCCAAAACATGTTAGCGCAGAAGCGCGTTCATGTATATACCAACCATGAGGGTACGCAGTGGGACTTCCCCGTCACCATGGACGAGATAGAGGATGTAGACATCACCGGCACCTCCCTGGTATTCAATATGACGGCAGGACAGGGCGTGCCTTTCCTCCGTGCCAACATCGACAGCCTGAAGTTTGAGGATGACCCGCTGTTAGAGACGAATAATCCCTACAAAGTGTTCCAGCTCTATCTGACCACGGCCGACAGTCGCGCCGTCACGTCGAGGGAAGTTTACAAGCCCTGCTATCTCTCGCTCAACGCCCAAGGCTCCTTCTCCAACTATTCCGGCAGCGCCAATATCCGGGGACGCGGCAACAGCTCGTTCCTATGGTACGACAAGAAACCCTACCGCATCAAGCTCGACACCAAGCACAAGCTGCTTGGCTTGGACAAGGCGAAGAGCTGGGTGCTGCTGGCCAACTATCGCGACGTGACCGACATGATGAACACCTTCGTCTTCGAGATGGGCCAGTGGTTGGGGCTGCCCTACACCAACCACACGCCCTCCTTCATCAAATACCTGCAGATACAGGAGTTCGTCTACAACGTGGAGCTGGCGGCCCCGCGCAGCATCTTCATGCACAAGGACGGCGTCGCCCCCTGGGTGATGGGGCCGCTGTGGGACTTCGACGCGGGCTACGACTTCGACTGGAACAACATGTATGCGGGGCATGACTACTTCGCATCATTCACCGAGACCGTCATGGGCAGCAATCCCTTGAAGCGCAACGGCAACTACAGCTATGTGCCGCAGTTCTTCACCGACCTCTTCGGCTGCCGCGAGTTCGTGCAGCAGTACAAGGCGCAGTGGGTCGCCGTCAAGGACTCCATCGTCACGCATGCCTGGGACGAGTGTATGAAGTATGTGGACGAGCTGCGTACCTCGGGCGCCATCGACCGTGAGTTCCAGCGATGGCCGCTCGCCGGGAAGTCCTTCGACAAGGAACTGGAGAAAATGCACAAATGGCTGCAGAACCGGCTCATACACATCTCATACCTCATTGCCGCAATACCTCTACCCGACAAATAAAAGAAACAGATGAAAAAAATCATGAACATCGTGTGGCTGCTCCTCCTCTTCGCAGGCAACACACTGGCACAGAAAACGGTCTACATCCCACAGGAATGGAGAAACCGCACCGACACGCTCATCTACAAGGAGAGCGATCCCGACAACAAGTACACCTGGTCGAAGTCACGCTCCGTGGAGTCCGACAACGTCATCATCTTCTGGGACAAGAACTACGGCAGTAAGAAACCCAACGAACTGCCGAAGAACGACTGGAACTACGTCGATATCCCCGACCTGCTGGCGAAGTGTGAGGCCTTCTTCGAGCTGGAGATCAACCATCTGGGCTTCGTCGACCCGGTGAACTCCAACCTCAGCAAATACAAGGTGATGGTGCTGATGAACCATTCGCAGCCGGGCGACTGGGCATGCTATGGGGGCGGCTACGACTTCATGGTCAGCGCCCTGTGGCTCAACTCGGCCACCTGCAAGCCCGTGGGCCACTCCGTAGCGCACGAGGTGGGCCACTCCTTCCACTATATGTGCTACGCCGAGCACAGCAATCATAAGGACTCGTCGACCGACAACACCGGCTTCCATCTGGCCTGCGGCAACGGACAGGCCATCTGGGAGCAGACGGCGCAGTGGCAGGCGGCGCAGTCCTATCCTGAGCTGATGTACGACCAGAGCATCTCCGTCTTCCGCAACAGTCACAACTACGCCTTCTCGCACGAGTGGCACCGCTACCAGAGCTACTGGCTCCACTATTTCCTCAACCAGTATTACAACGACATACAGACCGTGGCCAAGGTGTGGAACACGCCCATGACGAACCAGTCCAACGGCAAGGCCAGCGACTTCAGCCAGGCACTGATGAAGCTGAAGGGGCTGTCGGTGCGCGACCTCTACAAGCTCTACTTCGACTACGCTTGCCACCTGGTCACCTGGGACATCGAGGCCTGCAAGCCCTACCGCAATCCTTACATCGGCGACTTCGGCTATCGCTGCGTGCTCACCGACGACGAGTATCAGGTGGCCTTGGCCAGCTGTCCGCAAGGCACGGGCTTCAACGTCATCCCCCTGCAGGTGCCGCAGGCGGGCACCGTGGTCACCACCAACCTCACGGGCCTGAATCCTGCTTCAAAGCTGCACGACAACGACCCAGGCGAATACCTGAACGGCGACACGCAGTGGACGAAGCTGCCTGCCGACGCCAATGGCGACCGCAAATACTTGGTGTCGAAGGAAGGCAATGCCTCATGGCGCGGCTTCCGCATGGGCTATGTGGCGCTGATGGACGACGGCACACGCCGCTATTTCTCTGAGGACAGCGTCTACTGTCAGGGACGCGGCGAGAAGACCGAGACCTATTCCTTCACCGTGCCCGAAGGCGTTAGCCGCCTCTGGCTCGTGGTCTCGCCGGCCTTGAAGAACTACATCACCCACCGCTGGGATGACAAGATTGAGGACGATGACATGTGGCCCTACCGCTTCAACCTGCAGGGCACAGACGTCTCCGACGCGGCACAGGTCTATGCCAGTGCCACCCTCGACAAGCGCAGCGTCGCCGACATCACCTTCACCTACGACGTGAACATCCCGGACAACGACAACATTGTCATCGCACTGAACGGACGCCTGACGGCAGCTCTCGGCACCGCCTTCCAGATGCAGCCCTCGGTATTGCCCTCGCGTATGCAGCAGTGGGACGAGCGAGGACCCGCCAACGGAAAGATCATGTTCTACGCAGCCAATGCCGACGGCTCGCTGCAGCAGTCGGGCAGCACCGCCAACGGCTACGGACACTGGTTTGACACGGACGGACAGGTGACGAGCTATGCCAATGGCATCCTGTACTCAGAGTTCTACCCCTCGGCCATGTCTTTCGTCATCGGCCAGTACCCCGGACGCTGCGCAACGGGCAGCACCTATACCCTGCGGCAGACGCTGCTCTACAAGCAGAACAACAAAAACAGCGCCAGGGCCAACTTCGTCTTCCATGTCACTATTGGCGGCACCACGCCAACGGCCACCCTGCGCAGCATGGACTACAACGACCCGACGGCCATCGGTGCTGTGGTGATGAGCAACGGACAAGGCGCAACGAACCTTATCTACGACCTGCAGGGACGCCGCGCTAAGCAACCCACCAAAGGCCTGTATATAGTCAACGGCCAGAAAGTCGTGATGAAGTAAGGGAAGTGAGAGCTCGCGAACACTGCCGAGCGGGAACGAGTTCGAACATAGTTCAAAGTTCTTGTCAAGTGATATGAACAGACTTATTGCTGTCCTGTTGTTGTCGGTGTCGGCAGTAGCTGCCGAGGCGCAGTCGTGGAACGCTCCCGCGGCTGCCAACCCCTTCATTCCCGGCTATTTTGCCGACCCCACCATCCGTAAGTTCGGCGATACCTACTATCTCTACGCCACCACCGACGGCACCGGCAATGGCTACGGGCCGGCGCAGGTGTGGGTGAGCAAGGACTTCCGCAACTGGAAGAATATCGTGATGAACTGGCCTACCACCGAGGTGGTGTGGGCGCCCGATGTGGTGCAGCAGCCCGACGGCACTTTCCGCTACTACTACTGCCGTCCCTGCGAGGTGTTGGTGGGAGAGAGCGCGTCGCCCGTGGGGCCGTGGAGAAACATCCTCGGCAACGACGATGCGGTGCTCGTGCCCGACCGTTTCGTTCACAACGCCATCACACTCGACCCGCAGCTCTTCCGCGACGATGACGGACAGGAGTATCTCTATTTCTGCACGTGGGGCATCTACAAGGGTTTCGGCTGCGGAGTCACGAAGGTGAATGGCACCGAGCTGGGCGAGAAACGCCTCATTCCCAACACGGAGCTGAAGGACATCTTCGAGGCACCCTTCGTGTTCAAGCGCGATGGCATCTACTACTTCACCTACAGCTCCGGCTCCTGCCACGACCACACCTATCGCGTGCAGTATGCCACGTCCACCGCAGGGCCGATGGGACCATTCGAGTACAAGGGCTGCATCCTGCAGACCAATGCCGACCAGACCGTGCACGGACCGGGTCATCACAGCATCCTGGAGCAGGATGGCCGCTACTACATGGTCTATCACCGTCACAACCTGCCACGCTCCGTGCACGGCTTCAACCGCCAGGTGTGTATCGACGAGATGCGTTTTGACAGCGACGGAAACATCCTGCCCATCATTCCCACGCACAACGCCCAGAACGTGGACTTTTTCAAAGACACTTCGAAGAACAGAAACCTGGCCTTCGGTGCCAAGACATCCGCCTCGTCTTATTACGATGAGTGGTTTCGTCCTGAGTATGCCGTCGACGACAACAACGCCACGCTGTGGCGTGCCGCCAACACCAACTGGGGCCGTGGCGGGCATCAGGACGAGTGGCTGCAGATAGACCTCGGCAAGCCACAGAAGTTCAGCGAGGTATGGACACAGTTTGAATACGCCACCTTCTTCTACCAGTACAAGATAGAGACCTCACTCGACGGCAGCCAATGGACGCTCTTTGCCGACCGCACACAGAACGCCATGCAGGGCTCGCCCATGATTGACAAGGCGCCAGCGACCTCTCACCTCGTGAAAGCCCGCTATCTGCGCATCACCATCACCGACACGCAGAAAAATGGCCATATCCCTGCCATCTGGAACGTCAAGGTGTGGAAGCAGGCCCCCGAACTGCCCGACATCGAGGCTGAGGGCAACGACGGTTATCCGGGCATGCACCAGAAAGACGTGGCTCCCGCCGACAGGACTGATGCCGCCATCTCCTTCGATGTCTGCCAACTGGCCCAGGGCCGGCAGCAACCCTTCGACGTTACTGAAATCGCGACCGCCTCGCGCCTCTCACCCCTGAAAGCCAACAAACCCATCCGAGCCCGTGTGAAGGACGGACGCTGGGCGCTGTTCTTCAACGGCACGCAGCATCTCTCCGCCACATCACCGCTGCCTGCTGCCTACAGCTACAACTCACCCTACACCATCGCTGCCTGGGTGCTCAGCACGAAGGTGGGGCCGGTATCCACCGTGGCCTCGCTCTCCACTTCACATGCCGACCTCGCCACCACCGAGTTCCGTCTCGGCACCGACCCACAGACAGGACTCATCAACCACAACGGTTCCTTCGAGAGCTGTGGACTGACGGATGTCATCAAGGAAAGCGAGGGGCACTGGCAGCACTGGGTCATCACCTACGACGGATGGATGGAGCGTGCCTACCTCAACGGCCAGTTGGTGCACGAGCAGAACAACTTCCTCATGGTGCGTCCCGAAGGGCATGTCACCATCGGGGCTGACGGCACTGGCACAAACAGTTTTATGGGCTACATCAGCCAGCTCACTATCACGCCCACAGCCACCACAGCCGAGGAAGCAGCGGCCCTCTTTGCTCAACAGTCAACAGTCAACACTCAGCAATCATTAGGCGATGATGACTTCGAGGAAATTGACCCCGACAGCAAGTTCACCCTCCCGGCCACGATGAAGCCCGTGTTCCAGCAAACTGACGAGCAGACGCTATCGGCTGCCGACGGGCTCTTCAACGACAATCCCTTGCAACACGGAGGACAACAGTATCAGGAACTGGAAGGCGACTTCGTGATGATGACCCGCGTCAGCGACATGGAGGGCCTCGCCAGCCACAGTGTCAAGGCTTACAACGAGGCCGGCCTGCTCATCGTCGTTCCCTCTCAGAATGGTGAATGGCGGGTGGCCTACCAGCTGGGCGTCTTTCCCCTCTACAACTGCGGCAACATGCTCACCGTGCTCAGCCGTCACGGGCGACCGCAATATCCCAACTACAAAGGCTACGACTTCGACCCCATCCTGCAGTTCGAGCGTCGTGGCAACCAGCTCTTCGCCCGCACCAGCCGCGACGGCGTGCAATGGCAGAACATGCCCGGCTCGCCCATAGAGCTGACAGCGCCCACCGTCGGCGTGGGAACCTATCAGACCACCTACAGCGACAACCACTCGTGGGCAAAACTCACCGACTTCATCATCTATCAGTAACATCACCCAGCCATGAACAGGAAAAAGATAGTCATATCATTATTGAGTTTTAGTCTTATAAGCAGTTCCCTGTGGGCACAAGGCACGCTGGCCGACTACCGGCGTGCCTTCAACATTCGTTCGCAGTACAGCGGCAAGGTGAAGAACACCAATGTGCGTGCCCATGCCATCAACGATACGCACCGTTTCTGGTACGCTGTCTTCGACGGCGAGAAAGAGGTGTTCAAAGAGGTGGACGCCGACCGTCTTTCCGTCTCCATCCTGCCAGGCGACCCCACGCCACCGCGTCGCTGGCAGTCGCACAGGCCGCAGCGGCACTGGATGGAGGTACCCGACGAGAAGGACGGCCGACAGACGTCACCGACGGACAGCACCATAGTCATTTACCACCGCGACAACAACCTGTGGGCCAACGACCGCCAGCTCACCACTAACGGCACCCCCGACTATTACTACTCGTCGTGGGGATCATTCTCGCCCGATGGCCGTTACTATGCCACCGTGCGCATCGTGCCGGCGCCCAAGCATTATGTCTATTACGTTGAGTCGTCGCCCAAGGACCGGCTGGAACCTGTGCTTCACAAGCAGGAGTATGCCAAGCCTGGCGACTCGCTCAACTACCGTGTGCCGGTCATCGTCGACGTGGCGACAGGCCATGTCACCGAGCCGTCGACAGAGCTCTTCCAGCACCAGTATCAGGTGTCGGCACCTCGATGGGACAAGAACTCGCAGACCGTCACCTTCGAGTACAACGAGCGAGGGCACAAGGTGTTCAGGGTGCTCGAGATGAACCTTGCCGGACAGGTGCGCACACTCATCGAGGAGCGCAACGACAAGTATGTCAACTACACCCGCCAGCAGCGCCACGACCTCAGTGACGGACAGCGGATAGTATGGACCAGCGAGCGAGACGGACGCAACCATATCTACCTCTACAGCCGCCAGAAAGGGCTGATCCGGCAGGTTACACGTGGCGAATACTACGTCCGTGACATACAGCATATCGACGAGAAGAAAGGGCTGGTTTATTTCTCTGCCTGCGGCATGAACAAGCAGGAAGACCCATACCTAATACACTACTATCGCATAGGGCTAAACGGCAAGGGACTGACGTGCCTGACTCCCGAAGATGGAAATCACAGTGTAGTCTATTCCTCGGACATGGCATATCTCATCGACACATGGTCTACCGTCACCACCCCGCCCGTCAGCGTGCTGCGCTCGGCCGCTAGCGGAAAGGTGCTACTTACGCTGGAATCAGCCGATATCAGCCAGCTTCATGCAGCCGGATGGCGTGCTCCCGAGGTATTCGTCGCGCCCGGACGCGATGGTGTCACGCCTATGTGGGGCATCATCATCCGACCCTCCAACTTCGATCCAACGCGCAAGTACCCTGTCATAGAGTATATCTATAGCGGCCCCGGCGACCAGTATGTCCCCAAGTCGTTCCGTGAGTGGCACTGGGGCATGGCCGAATTGGCCGAGCTGGGATTCATCGTCGTTCAGTTAGATGCCATGACAACGTCATTCCGCACCCGACAGTTTGAGGAGGTGTGTTACAAGAACCTCAAGGATGCCGGACTGCCCGACCGCATAGAGTGGATAAAGGCCGCTGCGCGCAAGTACCCCTATATTGATGCCGACCGCGTGGGCATCTATGGCTGTAGTGCTGGCGGACAGAACGCACTCTCTGCCGTACTCTTCCACGGCGACTTCTACAAGGCTGCATACGCTGCCTGCGGCTGTCACGACAACCGTATGGACAAGATATGGTGGAATGAGCAGTGGATGTCCTATCCCGTGGACAGCAGCTATGTAGCGTGCTCCAACGTGGAGAATGCTTGGCGACTGGAGCGCCCGCTGATGCTCGTCGTTGGCGAGATGGACGACAACGTTGATCCTGCCTCTACCATGCAAGTGGTGAACGCCCTTGAAAAGGCTGGCAAGGACTTCGATCTCGTCGTCATCCCCGGCGCACACCACACCATGGGCGAGGCCTTCGGCGACCACAAGCGCATGGATTTCTTCGTGCGTCACCTGTTAGGCGTTGAGCCACCCAAGTGGAACTTGCTGAAGTAAGGGCTTTCATCGTTTCTACCTTTCCGATGCTGAACGGCTGGACAGAAGAATAACCCTTCTGGTGGCCATTCGCGGTCAC
>OCTW011616274.1_pt1 | contig 15681 bp, 12 predicted proteins | sample 1539671 | NCBI WGS metagenome assembly OCTW01 (sample SAMN02144230, study PRJEB22623) | gut metagenome | biome: sheep rumen | host: Ovis aries | place: New Zealand
TTCTTCTGCATCTCTTTAGTTATCTCTCTCATTGATGCTTCTTCAATCTCAAGGGTTGTGTTATCATCTTCGAGCATTTTCTTTCCCTTATCAAGACTATCTATGATAGTAGATATTTCATGATCGGCAGAATTATATTTTTCAAAATATCTTCTTACCGGATTAAATATTTTGCCAAGTCCTCCGGTCTTAACGAAGTCAATACCTGATGGGTCTAAGTCCTTCATCTGAATTGTAAGGTCTTCTAAGCCTTTTGCGACAGTACTTCCTTCTCCCCCAATTTGATTATAAGACATTAACCTTTTCTCTAACAGTTCATTTCTGTTTCTATTCTTAGTAAGTGTCTCTGTTCCGAAATTATTAATAACATCTGTAATCTCTTTTCTTGTCTCGAAAGAATCGATGTCTGCTTCCATAACATCTTTAGCTTTATCAAGTGCCACGTTATCTATAGCTTCTTTTTCCTTAACAGGCACCTGTAATTCTTCCTTTACCACCTTCTCAATCTCTTCTTCCTTTGGTAATTCTAATGTAAATCCCATTGTGCATTTCCCTCCTTTGTTAAATTCACATTTAATTAATTCGCTAATTCTAATATCTTACAAAGACGAATTAAAGAGCATCTTAACCTGATACATAATATCATCAGTATCCGCATTAATACATGCCCCTTCGTTGATATCACTAATCTCACGAAGTGCATCTATATCGGCATTATATCCAATTGTATAGACAGGAACTTTCAATCCCTTAATTACGTCTTCCACGTCTTCAAATCGATAACCAGTATTAGTTGCACCATCACTTAACACGAATATTACAGGAGAAGCATCAGGTGTCTTCTCAAGCTGCTTCTCTACCATATCAAGGGCGACACATACACCATCAAATGTAGCTGTACCACCAGAAGGTCGTAGCGACTGCACTGCACCCTTGAAATAGGACTGCTGTTCATCATCGAATTCCTTAATAGGAAGCAAGATATTAACATCATCCGAGTAGCTTACAATGCCAATGTAATTATTCTTATTAATATATTGCATAGCATTAATAAGAGAGCTTTGCAGTGCTGCTATTGGAGCTCCAAGCATTGAGCCGGATACATCTGTCACAAATACACATACCACAGGCTTGCCGTTCTTGTTCTCCTTGTAAAATGTCTGAGCTTCTCTGAGATTATCTCCACTCAACTTCTTATAATCACATTTATAATTACTTTCGTGATTAAATCCATACTCAGCAGCAAGACTCTTAGCTTCATCAGACGCACAATATGCTCCAAATGCCTTAAGAACCTCTAACTTGTTAGCATCATCCGTTGTTGCAACAAGTGGATTGTTATGTAAATATCCATATGGAACAAATGTATAATCCTTCGACATCTTATCATCGTTTATATATGTCTGATATTCCGATACAAATGCATCAAATGTACCCTTATCAGCTGACTCTCTCATCTGTACCGTAGTAAGAGCAACATATGGTACATTTTGTTGAAATTTGTTAAAGCCTTCCTTAGCCGCATTGGAGAAAATATCACCATTGCCATATTCATACAGGATACTAACAAGTAAGTTAAGACCTGCAGAAGATGTAAAGGGATTGGTATATCCAGTAGATATCTGGCCCTGTGCTGTTGCATCAATTATCGTCTTAACGTCAACATTGCCATATTGAGACTTTAGGCTTTTATATACGTCATTTGCAACGCATAGTCCTGCCTCATTAGATACCATGGAATCTGCTATTACAGTCGACTTTACCCCGTCTGCATCTAACATTAACTTCCACAAATCACTTGATGGGGTAAATGCGTCTGGGACAGCCTTACCAGACGATATATAATCAACCGACTGACCGGAACTTACATTTCTAATAAGTACATTATATTGCACTCCATTAACAGTAATCCCCCCGTTATTATTGAATTTCTCTGCCGTCTCAGTAAGCCAGCCATCTTTTTCTTTACCGGCCTTCTCAGGTGATGAATATATCTCAACATAATTGCCCGTCTTAGGAGCTACAACAACTTCATGAGAATTAATATCCGGAAGTTCTCTTGATATATTAGCCTTATCTGTAGAACTAACAATTGCTTTCACCGGTTCGCTCTCTTTTGGCTCAATTCTCTCAACCATTTTTGAAAGTTTTCTAAGAGACTCTTCCTTGTTAACATCACTCTCAGACCTGCCAATGTTCTTAGTAGCGGCAAGTCCAATTATCATTACAACCAAAGATATAATAGCGACAAACACTACATATACCTTCTTACCTGTATTACTCTTCTTCATTTATTCCTCCCCGATTACTAAGTATAGTATTTTACTTCTTTCGTAAGCTCTTCTATCTCTCCTAGCATTGCTTCCATATCTGCCTCACTAGAATTACTAATCTTAGCAAGTTCCATAGATAATGTATCCATTTTAAGAATAAGATTCTCATTCACAGCAATTGCACTTTCTATCTTAGCCTGATTCTCTTTGTAAAGAGCAATTTGCTTCTCCTGAATGTCATCAGGAATATTATCATTTCTATAGTTTTCCAGTCTTGCATATTCTTCCTCATCAAAGAACTTCATTCTATTAGTCATTGCAACAACATTTTGATTAGCAGTTTTCTCTGCAACATCAACAATAGAATAGTATTTCTCATAAGAAAGAGATGACTTATCAAATCTCTTAGTAATTGCCTCCTTAGTTCTTTCACAACTTGTATTAAGTCTCTCTAATTGTTCCATTACGGTCTTAGCAATAGCGCCAAAATACTTACCTTTAGTATAAGAACTTAACACATTCTGCAATTCACTATATGAATGATTCTCATTTTCATCCATCATAACCTGCTTTGGCTCTCGAAGATACCACATGCTCATAAGAACAAATCCGGTAATCAATACAATTAGAATCCCAATTGGAATCAGTATCCTGATTGTCTCCCCATTGGTGTTCCAGAGATTGAGAATCCCCCGAGAGAAGCATACAACCGCAATTATAGCTTCTACTATTCCAAAAGCAAGCAAAATCCATTTCTTGTTCTTCGCATTCATTAACATAACTTCCCCTTATCATTAAATATTCTAAAGAAAACTAATATATCTTATTGACACTACATCCCTCATAGAAGAATTGTATGATATCATTACAGGTCTTACCATTCTTAGCCATTCTTCCGGCAGCATCCTGACTCATTCCACATCCATGACCAAATCCGCCACCATACAGATGTGCACCGTTTTCATTTTGCACAAATGTAAATGCACTACTAAATAATGTAGTAACATTCTTATTACTACCATCCGCCATTTTAGCGCTTTTAGCAGCCTGACCAAGCACTCTTCTAATAGCAAGCTCATCGTTTATTATAACATAGCCACCATCAAATTCCATACTCAAACTTGTAATTACACCGCCTGTACTTCTCTTAAGGACTTCCATATTCCTATAATCACCAAAGCCGTCCTTTCTAAGAGAACCATTTGACTGGTCAAGAGCTTTAGATGACAATCTGCTATCAAGCTGAATTTTATTACCATTAGAGGAATCGTAGATATCAATTATAGTATTAATAACCTTATCCTTGTTTGCCTTCATGTCTACTACAGTATCCCATCTGAAGTAGGTATCACCATTTTCAAGAGCATTTTCATCAGGATTTCTTATATATGTGGCAAATGCTTTTTCAAAATTATCATCTCTATCAATAATTGTATTATTAACAGTTGCCCCCTGTTCTTTAAGAGGATCACTACTATTTAGACTTACATATCTTCTTACAAGATAAGGACATTCCTCAATCTTTGTCGTCTGGGTATAACCGCAGGATGTAGAATAGAACATAGTATTTGCAATTTCTTTATCTTTCGTTAATACAACCATCCCTTCTGTTTCATTAACCGCTAAGAGAGCATCGCCGCTTGCCCATTCATTTCCATATACCTGATAAGAGACAGTATCATCTACATTAGCCTCTGCTTCTTCATAAGCCATCTTTCCGTTCCTATTAAGCACGTAGCTTCTGGCACAAATAGCTTGCGCTTTAAGTGCTTCAAGGCCATAATCAGATGGCATTTCAGAACAAATAACACCTTTTATATACTCCTCTAGGGGTATATAATTGGTAACTTGTAGTCCCTCGCTTGTATAATGAAGCTGTATTCTTCCCGGATAAGTCTCACCTTTTCTGCTGCTTCCTTTAAGTGTAAAACGACCGTTTACTTCACCTGGCAATATCTCAATAACTGTGCCGGTTGATCTCTTGTCTGAGAATGTAATTGATTCACCACTACTTGCCGTATGATTTGTACCACCTTCAGACCAGTTCATCCCCTTATCACACGATATTACTATCTGTTCCCAGGATTTACTATCACCATCAGTAAGTAGAACATTAATATTCGAGACATCATAATTAATTGTACTACCTGTATATTCATTTTTTTTGCCTTTAAAGAATAGAATAAGAATTAAAGAAAGTGCGATTATAGAAATTGTGATTAAAGCAACAAATATTATCGTTTTATTATCTTTCTTTTTATTTCTCTTTTTATAAGTCTTCTTGGTATTACCTTTTTTTGTATTTGATTTTGTTTTTTTTCTAGAAGTTGTAGCCATTTATAATAATTCTTACTCCAGGTAAACTATTATATACATAAAAAAGACACCCAAAATGCCGAGTCTACGATTTTGACTCCTAGACGAATCTAGGTGGGCAACCGCAACTACTCTTTTGCCTTCCACCGATATAAATGAGGCCTGACAGCCAAGCAGCAATGTAGGAATCCCGTTTAAAGTGTTGTAGGTTCAAAATACGTAGATTGTTCGAACATTCTAGGTATGCTTAATTATACAATACATATTAAGATGTAGTCAATTCTCTATATTATAATACAAATATTAAAAGATTTTTAAATCAAAATCAGTTATAATACTTAATCTGACTTGTAATTTCCTCAATATCTTCAATTACAGCGTCAGTCTTAGTACTATTATCTGCACTCTTTCTAAGCTCAATTGATAAGGTATCCAACCTATTGAACATATCTTCATTGTCTTGAATTCCCCTATCAATATATTCCTTATTCTCTTTGTAGAATTCTAATCTACCACTATTGAGACTCTCTCTATGTGTAAGATGCTTAATTGGGTTCGTCAAGGTAGAATATTCTTTCTCATCTAGCACACTAATTCTTCGAGCCATCATATCCAGATTAGTAATTGCCGTATCCGCAGCAACATTTACAACTCCCATATATCTATCCCATGTAATAGAATTAGGTTCAAATCTATTATTAACAGCTTCTTTTGCTTCGTTAATCTTCTTCTCAACTAAGTTGGCCTGATTAATAATTGACCTTGCGGTTTTGCCAAGATAAAACCCATATTGATATTTTGAAGCAACACGTTTTATTTCTTTGATACTAAGATGCTTCTCCTCAAATCCTTCAACATTGATAGTTTTATTCTCGTTAATCCTAACTGGTCGATCCTTCGTTATTAATACTCCAACAAGAGGAATTGCAATCATAAGTCCAAGTACAATAACAAATGCAAGTAACGCACCAAGCAAATTGCCACCAAAAATGGATGCAAATATGACTATTGCACCAATAATCAAAGCTAATATATCAAGAATCACTGATAATACTATCGCAATAACGCGTTTACCACTCATAGAACTATACCTCTATAATAAATATATGTAGATTTTATCATTTTTGTTGACATGGCACAATATGAAATAAAATTATGCTCTGTTGCATGTTTTTCATTAACTATTATGTGGATACATAACATAGCTATTAGCGACTTTAGTTCAAGTTATAGTATATGTTAATGATTATCAAATCATACAGAAAAACCCTGCCAAGGATGGCAGGGTTAATAGCTCACCGCCAGGATGGCGGATTGAGCTATGATTTCGTAATGCAATTATACACTAATATAATCATTTACATATACTTAACGAAGAACTACTAAGCTAATAGTTATGTTATGTATCCACATATGTAATAATTATATATGCAACAGAGCATAATTTTATTAGCTTACCGCCAGGATGGCAGGGTTAATAGCTCAAATAGTTTTATAAAGATGAAGCCTCATCAACAAGTTTCTGCAAAGCTTGAAGTGCTTCATCAGGAAGTTTGTCATAACCTTCCTTATTCTTAGCAAAGCCTTCTACTGCATCTACTCTGTTTTGCATAGCAGCCTTAAGAGCATCTACATATGACTTGTCAGACAAATCAGGTGTGAAGTCGCCAGTTTTTCCAGACCAATCATTCATAATCTCAATATCATCAAATGGTCCCCACTTCTCGAACTTAGCTTTTCCTTCAACGATAGTCTCTAAGATACCAAGTGTATCTTCCTTCTCGCACTTGTGTCCCATGAAGTCACCTGTGTTAACGATGTAGCAAGCTACGTTCTTCTCTTCTACCAACTTCTTGAACTTCTCATAATCATTTACAAGAGGATATGTTCTAAATGGGTTAGCATAAGGAACAATACGAAGTGCATTAAGGTCAGTTCCTGCCTTAACACGCTCTGCACTTGATGTCTTGGTTGCAAGTGTTGCACCCATAACAGACGCAAGAGCAGCACCCTTAAGCTTAAGTACTGGTGGAATTGTAGGATCCTTCATAATCCAGAATATAGCATTTACAGGAGCATCAATCTTGTCAACTCTGTTAGGTGACCATAATTTAGACTTGATAGCACGTCCGTTACCGTTTCTTATATCTTCTGTAACAAGCTGAATCTTGCCATCTTCATCCATTGTACATGAACAGTTCTGTACAGTGAGAAGATATTCATTATCAGGACATCCTGTAGGATAGTCATTAGTCTTATCAAAATATGTAGGCTCTAATGCAATTGATGCACATGTATCTGAATTGATGATAAATGCGTCATCATGAAGAACTTTGATGCCACCGAACTCATCATATTTACCGCCATGCTTAGCATGTGTAAGTGTAGATTTACCTGAGCCTGAAAGTCCATATACAGAAGCAACGAACTTAGAACCATCCTTAAGGGAGTACTCTTTCTGTCCACCGTGACAAGCAGCATAACCATTACGGTTAGCAAGTGCCCATGCCATTGTAAGTGTACCCTTCTTATGCTCTCCGAAGTATCTCATACCAAGAATTGCTGCACAGTTCTGGTTAGTATCGAAGTAGCAAAGAGTAAGTGGATCTGAAAGACATGAATAATCTACATCAGGAGCCTCGTGTGGTACCCACTGAGGATCTGAGAAAATGTAGATATCCGGCTCTTTGCCGTCACCAACAGGCTTAGAATTCTTATACATCTTAACATATTCATCAGACATATACTGGAAGTTGAGCATCCAGTTATAAAGAAGATTCTCCTCTCCTTCCGGAATGAGAAGATGTGCCTTAACCATAAATTCAGGATCAAGACCTACGAAGCACTCTGCATGATACATTGTCTTCCAACGAGTCTCATATACAGCATCCATAACAACCTTATCAAGCTTAGCCTCGTCTACACCAGGCTCACCCTTGATACGACGAGCTGCAGCATAACGACCTGTTACAGCACCGTCATTGAATAAGAGAACCTTGGCATCCTTATCAAGTCCAAATGTATCTGCGTCCTTAATAGGCATATCTGTTACAACTGTTCCCGGAGAATTCTTTGCAAGCTCATATGCCTCTCTTAAAGTGTTAATCTTAACTACATTGTTACCATAGAAAGGAGCTTCAATAATAGCTCTTGTCTTAGAGAATCCAACCTTTCCGGCACCAATTTCGCTGATTTTATAATTTGCTTTTGTTGACATAAAGTTACCTCCTTTTATAAAGCAATAATCTTTTTTCTTTAAGAAATATGTAAATCTCCCATATTCTTGTAAATATGTGAAGAATTTATCAATTCTCAATCTTGCATATAATACCATACAATTATATATAAAGCAAACCAGAAAGCTATATCTAGTATCAAATATATTATTTTTTTGCCACATGTTGTTTCATAATATACGCATGTAGATGCCTATTTTGACAATAATTTGACATAATGCTATAATTCTATAAATTTATGTGTAAAATATGAGAGGGGAAAATATATATGGAAAAAGAGTTTGGACGAATAACTCCAAAACTACAAGAACTTGCAGAACAGGCCAAAAAATCTTCATATATTGATCCAGAATTATATACAAAATATAATGTCAAAAGAGGGCTTCGTGACTTAAATGGTCGTGGTGTTCTCGTTGGAATTACTGATATATCAGAAGTATGCTCAACTAAAGAAGTTGATGGGAAGCTTATTCCTATAGATGGCCAATTATACTATCGTGGATACAATGTTAAAGACATAATCATGAAATCACGTGATTCCGACCACTTTGGATTTGAAGAATGTTGCTACCTGTTATTATTCGGGCATTTACCAGATATAAGAGATCTGGCTGAATTTCAGAATATTCTAGGAGATTATCGCTCTCTTCCTAAGAATTTCGTCAGAGATGTAATAATGAAGAAACCTTCTAAGGATATAATGAACTCTCTATCAAGATCAGTTCTTACATTATATTCTTACGATGATAATGCAGATGATACCAGTCCTGCAAATGTTCTTAGACAATGTGCCCAATTAATCAGTATGTTTCCGCTTCTATCCGTATATGGCTATCAGGCTTACAGACATTATCACCAGGACGGAAGCCTTATTATACATCAGCCAAGGCCTGAACTTTCAACCGCTGAAAATATCTTGCATTGTCTTAGAGATGACAGCAAATATACTCAACTCGAAGCAAAGCTTCTTGATGTTGCATTAATTCTACATATGGAACATGGTGGTGGTAACAATTCAACATTTACAACACACCTAGTATCATCATCAGGCACAGATACATATTCAGCAATTGCTGCAGCGCTTGGCTCACTTAAAGGTCCAAAACATGGTGGTGCCAATATCAAGGTTGTGAAAATGTTTGAGGACATGAAGAAAAATGTCAAAGACTGGTCTTCTGAAGAAGAGGTAGGCGCTTATCTCGAAGCTCTTCTTGACAAGAAAGCTTTCGACAATGCAGGTCTTATCTATGGAATGGGACACGCAATATATTCTATATCTGACCCAAGAGCTGTTACATTTAAAGGTTTTGTCAAAGCTTTATCAGAGGAAAAAGGTTATCAAAAAGAATTCGCGTTATACTCACTTGTTGAGAAACTCGCACCTGAAATCATTTCGAAAAAGCGAAAAATGTACAAAGGTGTCAGCCCTAACGTAGACTTCTATTCAGGCTTTGCATATCAAATGCTTGATTTGCCAATTGAGCTTTATACACCGCTTTTTGCAATTGCAAGAATCGCCGGTTGGAGTGCACATAGAATGGAAGAAATATGTCATAATGGCAAGATTATGCGTCCTGCATATATGACTGTATGTGAGCACAAAGAATTTGTTCCAATTGAAGACCGCTAAAAAAATCCCGATATCCTATCGGGATTAAGGGTTCACTGCCTGGATGGCAGAATGAACCCTGTTTTTGTTATATCAATAATGACTAATATAATCACTTATATATTCTTAGTGAGGTACTACGAAGCATAATGTATGCAAAACCTCTTATCACTACATCGAAAAGCACTACATAAACTTCTGCTTTGCTTTCCTTAGCATCATAGAGAACCAAAACCACACTGCTAAGAGTATTACAACAGCAATTCCATCATAGATTCTTGGGAAATTAAGCACTGTATCACCAAGCAAGCTTACAATACCAAAAACTGTAGCAACTATTCCAAAAATCAAAAGAAATGGAAACATATAATCTATAAAACCATAAGGATTCTTACATAACTTAAGTTCCTTAGGCGTAAGCAGAATACTTGGCATCTCGTCAGTCTTCTTCATCTTGATAGCGTTAAATATAAGATATAATCCAAGAAGCAATATAAGAACATCAAATACTATTATTACAACATTTGAACTTAGAAAGCCTTCCATATGCGCATCTCCTTTCCTATTACCTAGACCACACTAACAAAAAACTCATTTATTTTCAAGAAATTTATCAAAATAATTTGAATATTCATTTTATATATTGTAGAATTATATATAGATTTTATTATGGAGGATAGGAACATGGATTTCAAAGATACTACAATTTTAATCTGTGATGATTCAATTCTAGCTCGTAAGCAGCTCAAAGATGTTATTGAGACTTACTCTTCTGACATCCAATTTGCTGAAGCCGCTAATGGTCAGGAAGCAATTGATAAATATAAAGAAGTTAAGCCAAGTCTTGTATTTCTTGATATTGTTATGCCCGTCAAAGATGGCAATGCTGCTGTTAAGGGTATTATTGAATTCGATAATGATGCTGATATCATCATTGTATCTTCTGTTGGTACACAATCACAGTTAAAGTCAGCTATTGAAGCTGGCGCCAAAGACTTTATTCAGAAACCAATTTCTGAAGAACAGGTTCTTAAGGTATTAAGTTCACATTTGGAGGGTTAGTATATGTATGCACAGTTTTTTGGAAGCTTCCTTCTTAGTAAGGACAGCGTAACACCTGAGCAATTAACAGCTGCAATTTCACAAGCTTCAGAGACACGTCTTAAGTTAGGCACTCTTGCTCTTCACAAATACTATATGACTGCAGAGCAAGTCGACGAAGTATGCTTCCTTCAGACTAGAGAAGATAAAAGATTCGGGGAGATTGCAATTGAGAAGGGATATCTTAGAGAGGAACAGGTTGATGAACTACTTGCAGTTCAAAGCCCTGATTATCTAATCTTAGGTCAGACTCTTATTGATATGGGAGTATTAAGTAATTCAGACTTAGAACTTCTTATTTCAGAATACGAGATTTTCAATGAAATAGACGATATGTCACTTGAGAATCAAAGTAAGACAGACAGACTTATTCGTAATTTCTTTACTTTCTCAGGTAAAGAGCTTACAGAACATGCTCTTATGTATATCAATCTTGTATTTAATAACCTTGTTAGATTTATTGGCTCTGACTTTACACCTCTTAATCCTATATCTTGTTCTGAAGAACACGATATTAATTATTGTGTAAGACAGGAGATACATGGAGAGATTGATTGCTACTCTCGCATTGACATGGACGAATCTACTGCAATCTCATTTGCATCTAGATATGCCAAGATGGAATTCAGCGAGCTTGACGAATATGTAAAGGCATCAATCGATGATTTCCTTAACTTGCATAATGGACTATTCCTTGTTAATATGTCTAATGCATTTTCAATGGAACTTTCACTTACTCCTCCTGTTTCTGAGGAAGGAAATACAATTTCGTTACCAGATGGTTCATTTATTATTCCTGTAATTTATCCATTTGGAACAATTCACATTATAGTATCTTTGTAAGAAATAACAATATAAAAGGCCTATGCCCTGGCATAGGTCTTATTTATATAGAATTATCATATTACGATGCCCTTATATTAAGTAATTCTTCGCTAATGATATGTAAGTAATTGATATAACATTGTATTAATAGTATGCTATTTTAGGAAGGATGTTACAGCTTCTTCCATGCCATCCACACTACACTTATTATCATGTAGGATGTTAGCATCCCTAATCTCCTTAATAGCGTTAGGAATTTCTACATTGCCAAGCTTTGATAGTTCATCTACAAGGTCAAAATCATCCCATGAATCATACTTAGAATCAATAGCAGACATAACAGCACGAGTAAACTTAAATGGACTGGCTGTAGAAGCAATTACTGTCTTAGTAGTGTCTCCTGTATCCTTAACATACTTATCATATACACATTTTGCAACAGCTGTATGTGTATCAATAATATAACCTGTCTTATCATACAATTCTCGAATTGTTTTAGCAGTCTCTTCTTCCGTCGCAAAGTCGCCATAGAAATCATTAAGCTTCTCTCTCATCTCTTCTGTAATCTCGTACTTACCAGATTGTGCAAGATTATTCATAAGCTCCACATTCTTAGCAGCATCCTTACCAGCACATAAGTGAATTAGACGCTCTAGATTGCTTGAAATAAGAATATCCATTGATGGTGAATTAGTAAGCTTGAATTCCCTATTCTTATCATATACACCAGTCTTGAAGAAATCGTATAATACTTTATTCTCGTTAGACGCACAGATAAGCTTCTTAATAGGAACTCCCATATTCTTAGCATAATATGCAGCTAGGATATTCCCAAAATTACCTGTAGGTACACACACATTTATTAAATCTCCATTTGATATTTCATTATTATCAACTAATTTTGCATATGCATATACATAATATGCAATCTGCGGAATGAGTCGACCAATATTAATTGAATTAGCAGATGAGAACTGATATCCCATCTTACCAATCTTCTCATTAAGATTAGTATCTGCAAACATCTTCTTAACACCGGTCTGTGCTTCATCGAAATTGCCATCAATTGCTACAACCTTAGTATTATCCCCTTTAGTTGTAACCATCTGTAATTCCTGAATTCTGCTTACACCACCATCAGGATAGAATACAACAATCTTAGTTCCATCAACTCCTGAAAAACCGGCAAGTGCCGCTTTACCTGTATCTCCGCTTGTTGCTGTAAGTATAACAATATCATTCTCCACATTATTCTTCCTGGCACTTGTAATCATAAGATGCGGAAGTATTGATAATGCCATATCTTTGAATGCTATTGTAGCACCGTGAAACAGTTCTAAGAAATAAGACTTGTCGCACGATACCAATGGTGCAATTTCTTTTGTATCGAACTTGTCGTCATATGCGCTATTAATACAATGTCTAAGTTCTTCTTCTGTAAAATCAGTAAAATAGAGCTTCATTACGTTATAAGCCACATCCTGATATGACATCTTACTAAGTTCTTCTATACTAACATCAAGTCTTGGAATCTCTTCTGGAACGTATAATCCGCTATTATCAGCAAGACCTTTTAGTATTCCCTGTGATGCTGTAACTACTTCTTTATCATTTCTTGTACTAACAAAATTCATGGTCTATTCATTTAATCAAATGCTGATTAAATTTCTCCTTTCGCTATAACTAAAAGTTAATAAGTATTTCTACTTAGTTGTACATAACAACACTAGAATTATAGCAAATGAATGCCTTGTATTCAATGTGATATTTGACTAAATGAGACCAGTTATTATCACAATAGTTCAATTTCTAGATAAATTATGTTAGAATATCCATAAATATATTTTAAAGGAGACATCTTATGTTACAGGGCGTATATATTGCATATAGAAAAGATAAGACACCTTATTATAGAGCAAGCATTCATTATAATGGCAAACATGTAAGCTTAGGAAGCTTCGATTCTGAAGAAGAAGCCCACAAAGCTTATAAAGAAGCTGCTTCTATCTATAAATCTGATGATGTTACTATAGACAATTACACAAATAGTGAACATATTCTATCTGATGATAAAATAGTAACTATTCTTAATCACAGAGATAACAAGATATATATTAAGACGCCTATATATCTAAGAAAAGGGTATTTCTCATATTTTCTTACAAAAAACAGGGAATTAAAATTCTCTAATGACGACCTATTCTACTACAGTTCTCATAGAATTCTTGCCAGAAAAGGCCACTTATATGTCAATGACTACGGAATGCAATATAATATATTAAGTCGCTTCGGCATTAAGAACTTTGCAGTATGCGGTTCCGATTACAAATTTGCAAACGGTGACAGCAATGATTATCGCTATTCTAATGTTATAGTAATTAATAAATACCATGGTGTGCATAAGATTACATACAGAAATCAGGAGAAGCACCAGGTTAAGATTCATTTTAACGGAGATTACCTAATCGGTCGATACAATACCGAAGAAGAGGCTGCTATCGCATACAATAAAGCTGTAGACTATGCACGAGATAAAGGAATCAAGAAGAATTACATAGATAATTATGTACCAGACTTAAGTCCTTCTGAGTATTCTGAAATCTATAACAGTATTGAATTGCCTAAGAAATATACAGATTATATTGATAATTTAGCGAAGTAAATATATATATGAGGAGAAGCTGTGTAGTGTATATCCTTATACGTTAATTCTTCGCTAACCATATGTAAATAATTGATATACCTTTCAATTAAATATCATGACAGAAACCAGCGACTGATCCACCATCCAGGTGGCAGTCGCTTATTTCCTGCATCCATGCAGGAAATTTTCTTCATATAATCAATTATTAACATATGATAAGCTTGAATTAAATTGTATAAGGATATACACTACACAGCTTCTCCTCACTATAAATTCAATTAACTATTTATTATTAATATAATTCACAAGCCCTTCACTATCTATAATCTTCTGCATAAACTCTGGGAAGGCTTGTCCCTGATAAGTCTTGCCTGTTGTTTCGTTAGTTATAACTCCACTATCAAAATCAACATTTACTATATCTCCTGCCTTAATGTCATCTGCGGCTTCTTTACATTCAATGATTGGAAGCCCTATATTAATAGCGTTTCTGTAGAAGATTCTTGCAAATGTCTCAGCAATTACACAACTGACTCCAGCGGCTTTAATTGCAATAGGGGCATGCTCTCTAGATGAGCCACAGCCGAAATTCTTATTAGCTACAATAATATCACCCGTAGATACATTATTAACAAACTCTTTATCAATATCTTCCATACAATGAGTCGCAAGTTCCTTAGGATCTGACGAATTAAGATATCTTGCAGGAATAATTACATCAGTGTCAATATTATCTCCAAATCTAAATACTTTACCTTTTGCTGCTTTCATATTTTCACCTCAAAATATTAATTCTACAATTAATTTCTTCAAACAATGTTACAATTACATTGGGCCACTTATCTTACCTGTTAGAGCTGACGCTGCCGCTACTGCAGGGGAAGCAAGATAAATCTCAGAATCTACTGCCCCCATACGACCAACAAAGTTTCTGTTAGTTGTAGATACGCATTTCTCTTTTGACGCAAGAATTCCCATATATCCGCCAAGACAAGGTCCACAAGTAGGTGTTGATACCACTGCTCCCGCCTCAATAAAGTCTCTTATAAATCCAGCCTCAAGAGCTTCTAAATAAATATTCTGAGTACCAGGAATGATTATACATCTTACGTTATCTGCAACTTTGTTGCCTTTAAGAATCTTATCAGCCATAGCAAGATCTTCAAATCTTCCGTTAGTACATGAACCAATCACTACCTGATCTATACTAATATCTCCAACTTCATCAATAGTCTTAGTATTCTCAGGCAAATGAGGAAATGCTACAGTGGACTTAAGTACTGACAAATCAATTGTAATGGTCTCATCATATTCAGCATCAGCATCCGCCTCATATACTTTAGGCTCTCTCTTAGAATGATTCTTGATATAATCAAGGGTAATGTCATCAACAGGAAAAATACCATTCTTCGCGCCAGCTTCTATAGCCATATTACAGATACAGAGTCTGTCATCCATAGATAGATTCTTAACGCCCTCACCAGTAAATTCAAGGGAACGGTACAATGCTCCATCCACTCCAATCTCTCCAATAAGATGAAGAATAACATCTTTACCACTGATATATTCAGAAGGCTTGCCAATAAGCTCTACTTTAATAGCAGATGGCACCTTAAACCAGGCTTTACCAGTTGCCATTCCAGCAGCCATATCAGTAGATCCAACACCTGTAGAGAA
>OCTW013429767.1_pt1 | contig 15674 bp, 21 predicted proteins | sample 1539671 | NCBI WGS metagenome assembly OCTW01 (sample SAMN02144230, study PRJEB22623) | gut metagenome | biome: sheep rumen | host: Ovis aries | place: New Zealand
TCTGCCCTCCCTCTTCTTTTTCGGTTACTGTCTCGTTCTCATTCCCGTTGCCGTTCTCGCCTTCTCCGGCACCCTCGGCTTCCGTCGTTTCCTCCGTATCCGGATCGGCCCCGGCGTTCTCGTCAGCAGACGTCTCACCCTCGGGTTCCTCGTCAGGAACGACCGCCTCGCCGTCGGGCAGCATCTTGTACCCGCCGTCGTGGATGAGCAGCCGCAGAGCCTCTTTCGACTCCACGAGCCTGGCATCGATGCCCGTGATATACTCCTGGGGCGTGAGCCTCACTCTTCGCAGGTCGGCCTCGGAGAGGATCACCCTGCCGTCGGCCGTCAAGTACCTGTATCCGTAGAGTCCGGCCCTCTGGGCCACCTCTACGCTGACCGTGTAGTCAGCACTCGTATGCATGTCCATATCTTGAAATGATTATGTTGTCTTATCTATAGCTGTCGTCCGAAGACCACCTCGCCCGTGACATCGTCCGTCACCACCTCGCCCGTGACGTCGTCGATGACTTTCTCGAGCGGTCCCATGAGATAGATATCAGGGCGAAGGCCGTACTCGTTCGTCAGCGAGATGTCCGACACGTCTTTCACGATGCTGTGCCCCCAGGCCACCTCCACGTCGGCCGCTCCGGCCTTCTGCTTCATCCACCGGCAGGCGATGCGCTCCTTCATGATCGTGTCGCTCAGGTCGCCCTTGCCGGCGATGACGTGCAGGTCGAACTGCTTATATTTCTCATTGGGCAGCCTGATGTTCCCGTTGGGCGACCATCCTGAGGCCCTCGTCTTCGGCAGCTTCCAATCCAGCTGGCACCACGCCTTGCCAGGCTGATCAGGGGCCGTCTTCGAGGTGTCTGCAGCCACCATGGCGTAGAACCGCAGCGATGCGGTATAGTCGGCGTCGAGCACAAGCGTGTCCCCGTTCTTTCCGCTCACGTAGGCGGGATGAGTCTCAATGGGTGCCGGAGTGTTGCCGTTGAGCCAGTACCAGAACCACTTCACGCTGCCGCTCATGTCGATATCTCCCGTCTTCACCTGAGCCTTGAAGGTCTTCTTCGACGACTCCCCCGACAGCGGGTTCCACGTCTGGTTGTTGGGAGAGATGATGCGTATGTCGTAGATCGTGTCCGACTTCGAGTGAGTCACCAGTTCCCCGTGCCACTTCTTTTTATTCCTGTCCCCTGTGACAGGGTCGGCCCAGCTGATCTCGGCATACAGCAGGGCGGGTCCCTGGTCGGGGCGACGATCTTCCTTCACCTTGAGCGATCCGTCGCTGAGCTTGACATAAGCCTGCGAGTCGGAGTCGGTGGTGTTGGAGATGACGGCGTCGTCCTTCTTCCATAGCACCTCGAGCGTCGGCCTGTAGAGCTTCTTCGTCTCGGGATCAGTCAGCACCAAGTCGGGCACGAGTGTCAGCGGGTAGTCGTGTCGCGTCGGTTCGAACGCGTTGCCGTTGGTGTAGTACCACTGTTCGAGCGATCCGCCAATCTCCTTCATGACAAAGCTCTCGCTCAGTTCGTAGAGCAAGGGCATGGCCTCCAGCGGCTCAGATTTTCCTAATACTATTCCGTTCATATCGGTTGATGTTTATCCAAATTTCACATCGCGCGTCACGGGCTGCTCTCCCGGTCTGACGTGCACCTGGCAGCGCAGTATCACGGGGTTGTGCCTGTTCCACACGTTGGGCATGTCGGCATCAGTGATGTGTATGGCTCTCATGCCCGCATGTTCGCGGTTCCACGATGCGTCGAGGCCTTCTCCCGAGCGCGTGGTGCGCATCCACGACCAGTCGCCGTCGGGGATGTCTGCCGAGATGTCCGTCTCGCCGTGCATCAGGTGCGGGACGATAGTCAGGTCCACATGACCCGGCACCGCGGATATGAATTTCAGCACGTTGTCGTCGGCGTCGCGGAATTCGATGGCCATCATCCGCATGCCCGTCATCTGCTGCCACGCCGTGGAGTTCCAGCGGGGCTCTTCCGTCGTGCCGTCGACGAGGCACCGCCACATGATGGCACCGTGCCACACGTCGCTCTGCTCGATGATCTGGTTGCCCCACTCGTCGGTCTCGCCGTTGGGTGTCCGGAAGTGGTAGAAGGTCTCGCCCGTCGGGTCCCACTCCTCGTACTGCACGTAGGTGATGGCAGGAGCCGCCTTCTTCTCCGCCTCGATGATCTGGTTGCAGATGATGCCGTCGATGAAGAGGTAGTTGCGCCCCGACTCAAGATACTGCGCCACCCTGGGGTTCGTCTTCACGAACTCGGGCACGTTTCCCATCACGTATCCGTACATGTATTCCTCTATGATGGGCTGGTCGACGTGTGTGAGCATCATGATGCGCCCGGAGGTCGACGACAGCAGGATGACGTTCTGCCGGTCGGCATGGTTGGTGGCGTCCACGTTTCCCCGGCGCACCACCTTCATCCTGCGGCAAGGCTGGAAGTTGACGTTTGCCGGGCACCGGTCGTCGGGCCACATCACAACGTCGACGTAGTTGTTGCCAGGCACGGCATTGACGCCCACTACGCGTGTCCACGACGTGAAATAGGGGTTGACGCCGTCGGACTCAGGGGCGTCGGTCACGTCCGACAGACCCTTGGCGTAGGCAGGCAGTGCGTTGAACACACCCATCAGGATGTTTCCCTCGCATTGCGCGGTGAAGTATCCGTCCCATTTGTCCTCGAGGTGCAGGCGGTAGACGCCCGTCGGGTTGCTGTTCTGGTCAAGCAGCTGCTCTACGCTCTCCACGATATCGTTCTCGGCCAGCACCTGGTCGCCGTCGATGGCGTTCAGTCTGTTTACGATCAGGTCGAGCACCTGCATCTGCTGCACCTTCAGGTTCGGGAACTGTGCGGTACCGTCAGGGAGTATGCCCCAGCCTTTCCCCTCGAAGAGTCCCGATACGAAGTCTGGCGACTGCAGACCCTGTTCGAACACGGCCAGGGCCTCGGAAACGAGTCCCTTGTCAAAGGTAATAAGGCCCTCTGCAGTATCGTCTTCAACTTTCGACAGGAACTCTCCAGACGATCCGATGTATTCGAGGAGCATGATCAGCGCTTCGCCGACACGCAAGGCGGTGTTGGCCGCCGTGCGACGTTCGTCCCTGATCTGCTCCAGGTAGGGTCTTATCTGTTCCTTGGTCCAGTACATATTCCTTATTTTTCTGCAAAGTTATGGATTGGCCGCAGCGTATAAAAATACCTAGAAGCGGTTGCTCCTGATGGTACCTGTGAACAGTTCGTCGAGGAACGAGGACATCAGGCCCTGGTATGCCTTGCCATAGAACTCCGCCTCGGTGAGGTTCAGGCGACGGATGCTATAGTAGTATTTCTTGAAGAACCAGTCGCGGGGCATACGCTTCTCTCCGGAGGTAAGGGCGGCCTCCTTGCCCTTGTTGGGGCCCCGCTGCACAGTCACATGCTCGAACTTCGGACTCTTCATGTGTTCCTCCGACAATCCGGCACCTACCTGTCGGGAACCGTAAGCATGCTTCCCCTCGCGGAACTTATCGCCCATGAAGAGCAGGTTGCCGCCGTTACCATGGGCGAAGCCCTTGCCGACACCGGCAGCCACAAAGAGGCCGTATTGCAGGAACTTGTGCTCGATGGTGGTCACCTGGCCAGTGGTCACGACCTCCTCGAACGACTGCTGCAGTGCTCCCGAGTCGGTGATGTTTAACTGGATGATTTTCTCTCTCCAGATATCGATCATCATCCTCGACCAGCCACGCTCGTACTGCTCTATCTCGTCGTGCGTGAAGTAGTTCCTGCTGCTCCCACCGTGCTTCCAGCGTTCCTTCCGCTCCACGGCGAGGTTCTTCATCAGTCCCATCTGCTACCTCCTTATTCCGTTACCCATTCACTCTCCAGCTGTTGCTCATCCTCATACTCCATTGATTCGGGTTCATCGTTCTCTACCATGAAGTAGAGCCCAGTGACACCGCTCATCGTATAGCGTCCGAACTCCTTGCTGTAGATTTTCTCTACGTTCAGGAAGGTGATGTCATCATCTTCGTCCTCGCGGTGTTCTTTGTCCCAGATCATGCGCCGCACGAACTGTTGGAATATCTCCCTGCAGAGGTTCAGCTTTTGCTCACGGTCTTCCATGTCATCCCATCGGTAGGACGCCAGGACGAAGACCGTATACACGCGACGCTTGAAGTACGAGACACCTTCCGAGTACAGGTTCTGGTCGGTGGTGTCGTCGATCATCACGAAGTTGGCCGTCTTCTGGAACTCCTGCATGATGCCCTCGATGCTGTCGGGGCCTGAGCAGAAGGCCGGCTTGAAGCCGTGTTCCCTGCACAGACGGTTCTGACTGGCAAGTGTCTCGAAGTAGTGTAGTGCGTCGAATATCATTTCTTATCGTATTTTTCGTGAAACTCCTTGGCCTCTCGGGCCTTCTCGTTCAGTTCTGTCAGCGCACGCCAGCAGGGTAGGGCCTTGATGGTCTCCTCCTTGGTGATATCACCCTCGGTGAGCGCGCGGATCTGTGCATCCATCGCTCCCATCAGGTCGATGTCCATCTCCTCAATGTCTGCATCCACGCGACGGAAGAAGTGCGGCCAGCGCTCTGCGAAGACGCTTTTGATATGGGCAAACCAGCGCAGGGTACCCATCTGTTCTGCAGGCGAAAGCGACAGTCGCTTAGGATGCCTGCCGCTCCGTTTCACATAGAGGAACGTCGCCAGCCGGTCTATCATCTCCGGCTTGCCGCTGCTGACTGCCAGCTGGTAGTACTGCTCGGCCATCAGGTAGTCGCCGAAAGGGTAGTGGTCCAGGATATCATCGACCGCCCGGCAGCCGTGAATGCGCTCCAGCCGCACATCCATGCCGTCGAACGGGTCGATGAAGTCGAATTGGTGTATCATGCTCTGCACCTGCCACACCTGCAGTGTGAACCATCGGCGGGGTTTCCACCATGCGGGCCGGAACCAGCAGCGGTAGCTCTGTGGCTCATCGTGTGCAGTGCGTACGGTATAGCCTTCGATATGTATGCCGCTCAGCCGGATAAGCATGTATGTTTTGACTGTCGCCAGATTGTCGAACAGTGACAGCAGCGTCAGCACGTAGCGCAGCTGCTGCTGTGTCATCTTCTGCCAGGAAGTGGGGGCATAGAGGTCTATCGAGCCGTCAGCCAAAAATGTAGGCCGGTGCGTCCTGAGTGTTCTGAAAAGTCTCATGATGGTTTACAGGATATCCGTGTTCAGCATATACAGAATATTTCTCCAGATCAGCGTCGAGCATGTTCAACAGTCGTCGCATCTTCAGCTTGACCGCCTCCTGGTCACCGGCGATCCACAGGTTGATGATGTGCCGGCACAGGAAGATGACAGGACTGTCATCGACTGTCACCTTGCCGCAGCGCACATGATCCAGGAGCACGTCCATATACTGGTTGCTCAGTTTCAGGCGCAGTGCTTCGTCAGCCTCGTCGATGAGCCGTCGTGCGGCCTGCCACTCCAGATGCGACGCTGCAGGGCCTTGCATCTTCTGCAGCATACGGAAGTCGAAGAATAGCGTATCGATGTTCTCGCGTGCCTGGTCTGTAGTGCCCCAGTCGTTGACCTTGCACAGTTCGGTCAACAGCTGGCCATGCGCTATCAGGAAACCGTCGCGGAGGTGTCCTATCAGGGCATCCACGCGCTGCTTCGAGGCCGGTGCCATCTGATTTGTGCTGACCACCCCGAATCCGGTAGGTGTCAGTACCAGGTCCAATTGCCGGAACACGGAGAGGAACGCCTGCAGGCATACCCATTTCTTGACGGCGTTCTTCAGACTCTCGTGGCCTTCCCCCTCGATGGCTGACGTACCCACATCCCCGAGTACGCCAGCCTTGCAGTCGTCTAAGGTAGAAGAAAACTGTGGTTCTACCTTCTCATATACCTCCTCATGGGAGGAGATCGCCACGGAAACAATTTTCTCAAATTCAGCCTTTGTTATTTCCATCGTTGCTATTGTTGTTATCGTTATTGTCTGCAGTTACTTTCTCTGCATCCTTATTCTCATCGAGGGTGGTGAGCATCAGCATGGGCACGTCGACAGTCACCCTGTCACTCCAGCCGTTATAATGGAGGATGACGTGGTAGGGCTTCATCATCACGTCGTGGAAGGGCTTCTCAAGAGCCTGCTTCATGGTGAACAGTTCGCGCTTGTCAGAGCCGGAGTTGTTCATCTGGCTCTTTCCCGGCGTGGCACCGATCAGGTTGGGGTGGACGCCGAAGGCAAAGCACAGTGTGTTGGCAGCCTCCTGCATGTCGTCGGCCCAGTCGCCGCCCTCCTTCTTTCCCTGGTTCAGGTTGATGACGCGCACCATGGAGTGTTCCTTGCCCGTGGGATCCACATAGTAGCCGCTGATCAGCGCCTTGCCGGCATTCTTCGGACCGCAGACGAAGTCAATGATATTCTGCTTCTCCTGTTTGATACGCGCCTTGCGCTCGTCCTCATCGGTGATGCCATCGTTGTCGCAGACGAGATCCCAGTAGTCGTCATGCACCTCGATCTGCAGGCGCGGGGCCGACGTGTTCTGGATCATGAACCGCTTGCTGATGCCTATCAGTTCGTAGATGTCGAACCAGGCATCGCGGAAGGCCGACAGGTAGTAAGGCCTGGAGTACACCTGGCGCCCTGGCGTGGCCATGCGGCACACGATGGCAAACTCACAGTCGCGTCCGTCGGCCGGAGCCTTGCGGTTCTGACCTGTCTTCGGATCCGGCTCCCTGCCCATACGCACCATCAGGTCGCCCAGGGGATCGTAGAAGTCGAGCAGCGGCAGCACCTCGATCTCCTTGGGGTCGGGGGCTCCATCCCTCCAGTCGCCATAAAGCACGGTGTTAAACACCTTGGTCCCAGCCTTGCGGGCGAAGCGGCAGTAGCATGTCTCCCTGTGGCGTACCTGCACGATCTGCTGATGGTCTCTCCGGAGGATGATCTTCGTGATGGTGGTGAAGAAGAACTTCATGTCGGTGGCCTGCTCCAGGAACAGTTCGTGCAGCGAGTTCCTCAGGCAGAAGCTCCGGATATCAGCCTCCTGCGTATCCTCGCGGGTCTCACGGTCGATGAAGCGGATGCCCTGGCCGTAGCAGGCCTGCACGTTGAACAGCTGGCACTGCGAGGTCACCATGTTCTGGCCGATGCGCTCCATCACCTTGAACGGCAGCTGGTCGCCGTCGCCATACGGCACATATTCATATTCTGTCGTCCCGATGGTGATAGCTACGGTATTCAGCTTCTCGTCGAAGCCGTCGACCACGTCAAGGCTCTCCGCGTATTTCGTGGCGGGACTGCCTTCTTCCTTGAAATCCACCACACCGACAGGCGCCACCCCGTAGCGTGTCCATCCCGGTCTGTGCCCGATGGGCACCAATTCCTTTTTGCTCTCTTCGTTCATAGATATACTGGATGTCCGTTAAACTCATAGATCAGCACGTCGATGACGGCCCTCACTTCCCCGTTCACGGGGTTCATCAGGCGATGGATGCCACCCCGCCAGTGGCCGGTGAGGGGAATCCAGCCGATATAGTCAACCTCGTTGCCGTCCTTCTTCCATGCCTTCACCGTGACCTTCTGGCGGTATTTCCCTGCCAGATCGATCTGCTGCAGAACGTAGTTGATATGGTATGCCTCTTTCATCTTAGTTGAAGGTGTTGTCGAAGGTGTTGTCAAAGATCCTGCCCACGCGGTTTAGCTGCATCACGTTCTGGATGCGTTGTGCGTACTGGTAGGTGAATGTGAAGCGCGGCATGAAGTCGTCGTTGTTGCTTATCTCCGACTTCGACTCGGTGATGGTCACCTCCTTGCCGCCGTCGGCGTTGGTGATGCTACCGCCAATCACGTTGACCACATACACCTCGTCCGAGCGGAACAGGTCCTCGGCCCAGTTGGCCATGGCCGTAGTGAGGATGCCCGTGTCGGCGAGGAAATTGCGCGTCTCCTCGATATGGTAGTTGCGCAGCTTGCCGTGGACACGCGTCGACGAGCGCTTATATTGTGGGTTCACGCGGTGCGTACCCGTGCAGTAGAGCAGCTCCCAGACGCCGAAGGAGTTGTAGAACTCGAGTATCGGTGCGCAGTCGGGCTGAGAGAAGTCGATGTCGAAGCGCTGGCTGCGCTGTCCTGCGGTCACGGTGTATGACACCAGCCGCTTGCCATTGGCTACGAACCTGTCCGGGCTGACGTCGAGCTGTCTGTATGTCGAGCTGCTGCTGACGACAGTGGCCGAGAAAGTGCCCGTTGTGGCATCGTCGTACACCGCAGTCACCACGGCTGCTTCAGCACCGTACATCCACAGGTACTCGAGACGGCCCAGTGCTGTCACCTTGGGCCCGTCGAGGATGGTCAGGAAGCGGCTGGCATAGAACTCCGCGGCCGATATGCCTACGTCTACCTTCGCGAACAGGATGGTGAAGGCGGCCGTACTGCTGCCGTCAGTGATGGTGACGCCGCACACCAGTTTCTTGCTGGTATAGGGTTCGAACAGTAGGCCCAGGTCTTCGAGGGTGATCACCCCGCCCACTGGCCACAACTCTTCGTCGAAAAGCGTCACGCCGTCACAGACGATGGTTACATGCCGGGATGCGTCGTCAGCGGAGGGAATGGTCACGTCGGGCATACCTGAGATGAAGTAGGCCTGGCCGTTTAGTGATGAAAGACTGACTGTTTCCATTGCGATCTTTTCTTTTCGGCAAAGGTACGGAGGTACAGTCCAATCTAAAAATACCGCAAAAAAAAACGGCAGCGCGTCATCACGACGGGCCACCGGCTCAAAAAAAATGCTCAAACTATACTCGGAAACTCTTCTCACGTCAGGATGTCACGTCCATAAACCTCCAGATAGCCCACTTCAGGGTGCCGTCTGCGATGGTCGTCACATGGTAGTCGTGGCAGCGGAGCCACCCGGTCACCACATCCTTGCTCACGTACATCATCGGCGTTAGGTCGTCGATGATCTCATCCGTCGTCTTGAATTCCTCCACGGCCTTGCCGAAGCCCGGATCATCCTCCGGCAGGTTGCGCCTGAAGGTGAAGTACCCGTCGAGTACCTCGGTCTGGAACTTCTCCTCTTCGTCGAGCGACTCCAGCCACTTGCTGATGCGCTCCTTCATCTTATCACTTAACTCTTTCATATTCCCTCTGCTTTTCTCATTGCCTTCAATATACTGATCATATCCCGCTTCATGTTGCGAAGCGCCTTGAGAGTGTCAAGAACCTTGGCGGGTTCCTCGGTCTCGTCGTCGATGTAGTGTTCCTCAACGCAGTCAATCAGGTCCACGTTGTTCTCCATCGTGGCCACGTCGCCGCAGAAGCCACAAAGGGCCTCTGTCAGTTCTGGGGTGAGTGTCATCTTCATAGCGCACCTCCTATTCCTATTAAGATGATTACTGCCACGAGCGAGGCGTTGGCCTTCACCGCGTCGCCATGGGTGAACACTTCGCCCCGGTCCGTGGCGCACAGGGCGGTAAAGGTCTGCGAGGGTTCCCACCACCATTGGCGGCAGGCCTCACGCCTGCGTCTCAGAGTTTGGGCTAGGTAAACTGCCAGTTTAGACTGGGTAAACTGCCAGTTTAGGCTGAGTAAACTCACGGTGCTCTTTACCTGCTCCCGGATTCCGGAGAGCGCGGAGGGCTGAGCCTGCCCGAGTTGAATTGTCTGTTGCATATCGCTCTATGTGTTTAGCTGTACAGGGATCCGCCCTGCGCGGTTTGATTCCTCGGAAAAGGGGAGAGCTCCCACGCTTTCAAGACACTTTACGGTTCATCTTCCAGTTCCGCCTCACGGCCGGAACACTCTCCCCCGGGGAGGAAGGCGTGCGAAATTCTAATGTGGATCCTTCCGGACTCGACCTTGTTATTATCCTGCCTCGCGGCGAGGAGCGCCTTCCCCTATGAGACAGAGAAAGCGGCAGCCTTCCCTGTCGCTAAACACATAGAGACTTTGTCCGAGGACTTGTATCTACTGGGTGGCCACCGCTATTGGTGTAGTGAGACCTCTGGCAGGTCTCGGAAGTAAGAGCATAAAAAATGCCCTGAGTCATGACTCGGGCGTCTTTCACCGCCCCCGGAGCAAACCGCTCTCTATGTATTTAGCGGTGGCAAAGTTACGAAAAAATCCCGAACCTCCAAAGAAACTCGGGATTTTTTTTCATTTTTTGCTCAAAAAAAATCAAAATCAGTCTTTTTCCTCTGAATCTTTAAGTTCCAAGCCCTGAAAAACTTCATCTTCCGAATTGATCTTTTTCTTAAAGACGAAGTAGATGATCATCTGCTGCTTGAAGTCTCGATCAGTGTAGGTGCTAATAAGTTCCCAACCACGACGTCCCATGTAGTTCAGGCTTTCACCATTGCTGTTGAACTGCTTCTTTTTGCCATCCTCATAGATCTGTTTCCGCTTACTGGCCACCTCGCCGAAATCCAGAGTAACGACATACTTTGTACTGAATACTTTGCCAAAGCACTGCATGACACAGTAGGCATACTTCTCACTCTGCGCCTGAGCGCAACATACAGCCATCATAAAGGCCATAAGGATAAATACTCTTTTCATAATTATGCCAAAGTTTAAATTAATACGTGCCTACAAAGTTCAGCAAAAATCCCGAACCTCCAAAGAAATTCGGGAAAAATTTCACGAAATTGGTGATTTTCTCTTTGTTTTTCCTTTCTGTAAGATATTTATTTATAAAAAAGGTGTCTCGATGGCAGACTAAGACCTTAAATCTGAGTAGAATCTTCAGAGGAAAATAACAAAATTAATGCAGAAAGGAGGAGACGATGAAGAAGAAGACGATTCTCAAGACCGTTTACAGGATATTGGAGTTAGCACATCTTTTCATGCACGTGATGGAGATGTTCCTGTAAAAAAAGTGTCTGCAGTATTAAGCAGACACATCGGTATGAACAGTTCGCAGCAGGCTTGCCTGCTTACTAAAAGCGGTTCTGACAGTTGACTGTCGGAACCGCTTAGAATTATTTAGAGATATTTGTATTGACGGATATCGTCCACTGTTTCTTTATACTGTCGTATGTCATCTTATCCCGGAATACAGGCAGCAGAAGCAATGCAGAGTCAACCTTCCTGCCCTCCAGATGATACAGATTCTTGTCGTTGACCACCTTGATACCATATTGCGCCTCGATGCTCTGCAGTTTCATCTCGTACTGATCCAACTTGAATTCAAGGTCGTTAATCTTGTTCATCAACTTCAGGTTGTCGTCAAGCAGGCTGGGCACTGTGATCTCCTTGCCGTCCTCACCGATGTAGGTATGGATGGTATCGTGACTCACGGCCTTTTCGTACTTGGTGATGATTTCCTTCTTCTGCGTCACGTCGTCGCGTAGGTCGTCGTTTGACATGTAGGTGATAACGGCGAAAGTTCCGACAAACAGCAATATTAGCATAGTCATAATGAATGCAAATCTTTCGTCAGCCTTTTCCTTTGCAAGGATGGCCTCCAGCTCTGCAGCACGCTCGTTGGTTTTCTCCGCCAACGTAGCGAAGTCTCTACCGTCATCAGTGGCGGCAGCCCTCATGTCGGCTATGATATCACTAATTTTTCTTGTTGCCATTGGTCGAGTCGTTAGCGTTATACAATATTTTCTCCCTCATATCCAAGTATTTATTCATATACTCTTCTTTCATGTTGAGAAGTTCCATGGAGTGTTTGTCCTCCATTTCAGTGATCTCCCTTTCCTTCTTGACCTCCTCATAATAGGTGCCAAGCCAGAAGGAGCCTGTAATGCTGGCTACAAGGACGGTGGCAGCCTTCCAGTATCTGTCATAGAGGCTGGAGAGCGACTCGGCGAATTTATATTTCTTTTTCCTTCTGGTAGCCATCAATCAATTGATTTTGCTGCAAAGGTAAGCATTTTTTTCGAAACAAAAGCACCGTCTGCAGACTTTTTCATTTTTCACACAAAACGGGAGGCAATCGCCCATGGGCGACAGGCAACTGAGCCCGTTTTTCCGCTTTGGGCCCCGAATTGACATCTCCGTGAGTGGCAATTTGGGTTGTTTTTTGCAGAAATTCCACGGTCGTGGAATCAAGAATGCCCTGTTTATAAGGGTTTCAGGGGTGTGGGGCGCGAAAAAAGCGCCCCACTGCTGTTTCAACAGCCCCCACCGCCCTACGCTCCCGAGGCAATTGCCTCTTTGTCTTTAGCGGAATATGTAGGAGATTTTTACTTGTGGCAATTGCCCCCTTGTGTCGCTGCCGAGCACGTCAGCCGAGGCATATCCGCGGTTGTGGCCAGCCATAGGACACGAAAAGGCCAGAGCAATGAAGCCCTGGCCATCAAGGTTGCGCCACCGCCCAGTGGCGACTTGTGTTCAATACGGCCACATAAGAAGCCGGGGCTTAGTCGATGGCGTCAGCAGCACGTCGTATGCGTTCTGAGAGGTCTATGAGTGCCCCCTTCAACTGGTAACGCTCCTCCATGGTGAAGTCGGTAGGCTTCTTGTTACCGTCGATGCCGTTCAGCTTATGGTATAGCCATGAGCCCGACTTGCCGAAATACTCCCTGGAGATATCACCCCAGGATACGTGCATCAGAATGTCCTGCAGCCGTGCCTTCACGGTGTCCTGCTGTGTTGCTTTCAATGTCATTACTGCCATAGTCGTATTCTTTTTTTAGTACCCCCGCCGCCTTCAGAGTGGCGGGGGTTGGTGGTTCATTCTTCAAGTGGTTCTTCTAACAGTTCTTCAAGCATGGTTCTCAATGCCCATCTGAGCCTTGGCTCGCCTCTTGGAAAACTCCTTTTGTAGTTTCTGACCGTCTCAATCAGGTCATACTCGCCTTCCGTTAGTTCCAGAATTCTTTTCATCTCTTATGTTGTTTAATTGAACACTGCAAAGGTAATACTTTTATTCGTATTATCCAAGTGTTTTAGTACTTTTTTTCGTACTAAGAGAAAGATTTAACATTTCGTGCGATAAAAGCCGCATTATTGCGGCTGGAACAGGCAAGCACCTTCACGTATCAATACGTGCATACAGGGTGGCACGATGTCATCCGCCCCTGCAGCCAATACCTACGTGGAGCATAGTGGAGCATCAGATGACGGGTGTGCCTGGCAGAGACGTGGCGGTGGTGCCCTGGCACGTCATCGATGTGTGCGTGATGACATATCATGCTCTCTTCGATGCGAACCACCACATCTCAGCCAATAAGGCTCTCTCGGCATCTCATGCATAACGGAGCGCAACAGTGGTACTGGCAGCAGGGGCGTGGTGGCATGGTGAGCGTCCTGTATGGTGGACGCGAATGACTCTGTCTGTTCATCTGACAGTGTCGGATTATGAGCGTTCAGGTGCGCAGGGGAGTGAGGGCGGGCCATAAGACAATGGGGCTTTGCCCCATCGCGCCTATCGTTCACCGGGCATAAGCAAAGCGCACGGCCCAGGGTGGGCGGGGTACGATAGGCGCAATACCTATGATACAGGGTCCGGAATACGGACTTTTTCAGACCCTGAACATTTTTGTTTTAGCGAGGAACATCGCCATGGTGACTGTTGCACCGGCTGACTGCATAGTTGCTATGAAAGCGGCAGACGACTGCCCTGTGGTGTAGATATCATCGATGACCAGGACTTTACGGCCACGGAAGTATTCGGCATCGATATGCACGTAGTGCTTGATATTCGTGGCGAGTTCATATTCACCTGTGATATGAGCCCGCTTGCGGCTTCCGCTGACCTGTATGCGGTCGAAGCCGTCTATGGCTCTCGTCAGCCGGCAGAGGATGTCAGAGAACCGTTTCCAGCGTCTGACATTGGCAGATTGTGTGCTGGCAGGTATGCAGACAATGACGGTATCCGTCAGATTCATTGCTGACAGTGCACGTGCGAACTGACCAGCAGCCCATCTGGTATAGACGTTACGGCCGTCCTTGAATCCGAGGATCATCCGGTGCAGATCCTGCATCTCGAACGATGCCTTGCCCAGGAACCTCTTCGGCACGTAATCGAACAGTGCGTACTTCAGCATGGCGATGCGGATTAAAAACGGAGTCAGCATTGCGCTGGCTCCGTTTCGGACTTATGACTCCTTACCTCAGACACGAGGCGATTGAATGACTCGTCGGCGATTCTGCGCCCTGTCTTTTTCTTGAGGATGAAGGCGTACCTGAGTGCCATGAGGGCATTTCTGCAGTACTTCTTTTTGTAACTGCGGGTGCTGACGACCCAAACATTGTTCTCTGAACGGTTGGACTTCTCGGTCTTAACCAGGATGAATAACTTCTGTTCCATAATCTCATATATCTAGTCGGTTAACGTTTAAGCGAACTGGTAAACCTCGATGTAGGTGATGTCTGTGCAGACGCTGTAAGCCATCTCTTCGGCCTGTCTTGTGGCCTCGGTGAAGTTGTCTGCTTCCACCTCGTATTCGTGGACCTCCCCGTCTTCTGTGTTGACGTACACCGTATAAAGGTTGCCTGAGAAGTATCTCTTGCTGTACAAGCGGCTGCGGCTGAACATTGATGTCTGAACTGTTGCTGTCATGATTCTTATTTTTTTAGAGATTAAACTTAGAAGCTCTGGGAGCTTTTGTAATTTTTACGTTGCTTCTAACAGGTAGGAAGTGGTAGTGCTCAGATGCAAGGAATTTCAAGCAAAATTCTGAAAAACCGCATTTTCTTTAGCCACTACCTGGCGTTAAGAAGAAAATGCGGAAAGCGTGTCGGCATTTTGTGCGGAAATAGTGCAGCGGTACTTGCAGGGCACGGGCTTCCCCTACCTTTGCAAAGGAAAAATCAAAGCACCCGGATGCTGGAGAGTTCTCGGAAAAAATAACATGCCAGCGACAGTACATCCATATAGCCGTCGCATAGACAGTGTACAGAGATACATAAAGGCAACAGACTACGGTCTGTCAGCACTGACGGAGAGGATAAGAAGAAGGGTGTGCCAGCTCAAGGCAGGCCACAGGACAGAAGAGTGGCAGCATGCCCACGTATCACCTCGGGTTGACAGGCTGCAGACGTACCGGCATGACGTGAATGGACAGAAGGCATCAGCAGATTAGACAGAGAGAAGGAAACCGAACCATGGGATGTGTCTAAGCCCAGTAGCGAAAAGAGATACTGTTAGTCAGGGTATTCGTTAGCCTGGCTGCCGCGTCCCCAACTGACAGGGTATCGCTCGACGCCAATGCAGAGTGTGTCAAAGGCATCGGATCCGTCCGTACGGGCCTCCAGGCGGTCTTCCTCCGTCTCCGCGAGTTTCTCGCCCGATTTGTCCTTCTTTCCATTACGAACGCCTGCAGACTGTATGGATATGAGCAGATCAGGGTTGTTGTCACGGTTGATGAGTACCTGATGCTTAGCGCGGCCCTGGAACATACGGTTGATCAGTTCGTTTTTCTTGATATGGTCCCATGGATTGCCGATATATTTCTCACGGACGGCCCACTGGTGGCGTCGGAACATGCTCTTGATGATCGCTGCGAAGCTCTGCCCCCTGGACGATGCGTATTCCTGGCCGAGAAACGTGGAATCGTAGTAGAAGATGACACGATGAGTGCGATGGTAATAGTAGTAAGCCATGAAGTCCTCGCACAGTTCCTCCAGTTTGCGGTCGTACTTGACAAAGAACGATTTCAGGACACGGAGTTTACCGTCATCGCCCACCTGGCCGCACACGAGCCAGTTGATGAGCGCGTTCGCATCAAAGGCAATGATAAT
>OCTW011529225.1_pt1 | contig 15673 bp, 11 predicted proteins | sample 1539671 | NCBI WGS metagenome assembly OCTW01 (sample SAMN02144230, study PRJEB22623) | gut metagenome | biome: sheep rumen | host: Ovis aries | place: New Zealand
CTGTGATACGCTATCGTCCTCTTCCGTTCGCCGGTACCGGGCGTCCCCGGCGGCGAGCGCCGCCGCGCCGAATACTACCGGCGGCCCCGCTTGGAATAACGCGGCCCCCGTTGATTCATGCTCAGTTCCTGGAGACGGTCCAGCTCGTCCAGCGCCTTGCCGGTGCCGATCGCCACACAGGACTTCGGATCCTCCGCAACCTTCACTTCCATGCCCGTGCGCTCCTTCACTTTCTGGTCCATGCCGTAGAGCAGCGCACCGCCGCCGGTGAGCATGATTCCTTCGTTGCTGATGTCCGCAGCCAGTTCCGGCGGTGTCTGTTCCAGAACGCCGTGGATCGATTCGCAGATGGTATTCACCGGCTCCTCGATCGCTTCCATCATTTCTTCCGAAGTGATGGTGACAGTTTTCGGCAGGCCGGTCACCAGGTCACGGCCCCGGCATTCCATGGAGACTTCCTCTTCCCGCGGATAAGCCGTGCCGATCGCTTTCTTGATATCCTCACCGGTACGCTCACCGATGTACAGCTTATGCACCTTCCGCATGTAGCGGACGATGTACTCGTCGAATTTGTCCCCCGCCATCTTGATGGAGGCGCTGGTGACGATGCCTCCCAGTGCAATGACGGCGATATCTGTCGTGCCGCCGCCGATGTCGATAACCATCTTCCCGGAAGGCTCTGTGACATCCATGCCGGCACCGATGGCAGCAGCCAGAGGCTCTTCCATCAGATACACTTCCTTGCCTCCGGCCATGATGGCGGCTTCCCGGACGGCCCGCTTCTCTACCTCTGTGACACCGCTCGGCACACAAACCATGATCACCGGTTTGAAGAACCGGGACGAACCGCAGGTCTTCCGGATGAAATACTTCAGCATTCTCTCCGTGATGTCGTAATCCGAGATCACGCCGTCCTTCAGCGGCTTCGCCGCCGTGATATTCGCCGGCGTTCTGCCCAGCATCTGACGGGCCTCTTCCCCGATTGCCAGGATCTCATCCGTATCACGGTTGACCGCGACTACGGAAGGCTCATTCAGTACGATTCCCTTCCCCTTGATATAAACCAGCACATTGGCTGTACCAAGATCGATTCCAACTTTAGTCGCCATGTTTCTATCTCCTTAGTGTTTCGTGTCCGAAAAAATATACCACATAATTATATACATATTATGGGCGGTTTTCAAGCGTTCCGGCGATTTCTGACAACCGCATCGCACCGCTTCCGGGGAACCGCTGCGATGCGGTATGCAGATCCGGCGCAGGCGAGAAAAACGGGGGCAGCTGCCCCCGTACGCTTTCATTATTTCGCCTTCTCCTCCGCACTTCTGCCGGAATGCTGCTTCCGATTCCGGTGAGGAAGTTCGTATTTCTCCTTGTATTCCTGGTACTTCGCCCGGAATTCCGGATTCGACATGTTCAGATTCTCTTCCTGGTACTCATGCACATCGAAGGCATCGTCCGCCAGTTCGATGACCCCCAGCGCCAGGTTGGAACAGTGGTCCGACACACGCTCCACATCGTTCATCAGATCCGTCAGCACGAACCCGTTGGCGATGGTGCAGACGCCCTTCTGGAGACGGTCCACGTGATGCACCTTGATCTTCTCGGTCAGCTTGTCGATGACTTCCTCCAGCGGTTCCACCGCCTTGGCGCCCTCCACATCAGAATCGAAGTAAGCCTGGAAAGCAATACTCGAGATTTCCATCAGCGCCCGGACCAGGACCCGAACTTCTGTGTCCCCCTCTTCGGAGAACCGGACGTCCTTCTCGTGAATCTCCACTGCAGTTTCCACAATATTCAGAGCGTGGTCGCTGATCCGTTCGAATTCCGTGATGGAATGCAGCATCTTCGACACTTCCGCCGAATCGGCTTCCGTCAGGTCCAGTGCGGAAACCTTCACCAGGAAGGTGCCGATATGGTCTTCATATTCATCCACTTCCCGTTCCAGATCCCGGACGGTCTGAGCCTTCTGTTCATCCCAGGCACTCAGCAGTTCCAGCGCCATATGAAGGGAACGAAGCGCCATCCGTCCCATTTCGTCGGTCTGGCGGTTACATTCCGCCACCGCAACGGTCGGCGTGTTCAGCAGTCTCTCGTCCAGGAAGGCCACGCTGCGGTCCTCGGTCTTGATCACCCGCTTGGAAATCGCCACCAGTTTCCCGGTGAACGGCAGCAGGATCACCGTGGTGGTGATGTTGAAGATACTGTGGAACAATGCGATTTCCACCGGATTGATGGTCTTGTCCAGCAGCACCCGGTTCAGGAATCCGTACCCGATGAAATATGCCGCCATGAAGAGCACCGTACCGATGACATTGAACAGGATATGAAGCACCGTCACCCGCTTCGCATTGCGGTTGACGCCGATACTGGAAATCAGCGCAGTGGCGCAGGTACCGATGTTCTGTCCCATGATGATCGGAATGGCCATCCCCCAGGTGATCTGGCCCGTCATGGCCAGAGCCTGCAGCATACCCACCGATGCGGCGGAACTCTGAATCACCGCCGTGACACCCAGACCCACCAGAATGCCCAGAAGCGGGTTCGTGAAATGGGCCATCATCGTCTCAAACCGCGGGTCATCTGCCAGCGGCGACACGGAATCACTCATGAATTTCATTCCGTACATCAGGATTGCGAAACCGATCAGAATTGTTCCGATATCCCGTTTCTTGTTCGTCTTCCCCGTCATCACCATGATGATGCCGACCAGCGCCATGATCGGACTGAAGGATTCCGGCTTCAGCATCCGGACGAATACGTTGCTGCTGGAGATGCCGATCATACTCATGATCCATGCCGTGACGGTGGTTCCGATGTTCGAACCCATAATCACGCCGATGGTATTGGAGATATCCATAATCCCCGAGTTGACCAGACCCACCAGCATGACGGTAACCGCCGAAGAACTCTGAATCGCAATGGTGATAACCGCTCCCAGCAGAAGCCCCATATATTTATTGGAGGTCATCTTATTCAGAATAACCTCCATCTTACCGCCGGCAACCTTCTCCAGACTGGACGACATGATCGTCATGCCGTACAGGAAGAACGCCAGTCCGCCGAACAGTGTGAAAAAAGAAAAAATATCCATCTAACGTGTTTCCCTCCATGCCCATCCGTCATTGATTTCACTTTCGCCCTCACAGGCACGCCTATTTTACCATGGGATCAAGCGTATTGTCTCGTAAAAAAGCAACGGATCAAAGGTATTGTTTCGCAAAAAAACAACTATTTCACCGCAGGGCACGGAGGCGCAGTTTCTCCGTGATACTTCATGAAGCACGGGCCCCGGTAGGCTTCCAGCAGAGAAGATGTGCAGATATTCCGATCTGAGCTGTTTACAAAGAAACAAGGCTCCACGTCGCCGTTCGCCGCAATCTGGCAGAAGTACCGGCCGCCGGCCACACAGCCGCCGATCAGTTTCCGGTCCTTGCAGAAATGCACCGTCATAATCGGCATCGTCTGACGAACCTCCACCGAGCGGCGGTAGACCCGGTCCGCCTCATCCGGCAGGCAGGAGATCAGGAAGGCAAGCCGGACCCCGTGCCGCACCAGGTCCCGGAAGAATTCATCCGTATCGAAACGGTCCTGGTTCTCTCCGGAATAGAGACAGGACACCGCATACGGAATCTTCATTCTGCGCATCAGATCCGTCTTCCCGGACAGCCGCTCATCCATCACAGTGTCCTTCACTTTCAGGGTGACGAACAGATTCTTCACCCGCAGAATCTGACGGCAGAAGTCCTCATCAATCCCTTCCCCGTCTGTGATGACCGTGAATTCGCAGTCCTGATGCTTATTACAGAGTGCGATGATCTCCATCTTCGACTCCAGCGGCTCACCGCCCCGGAACAGGAAGGCAAATGTTCCCAGCTCCTTCGCCTGTTCAATCACATCATCCCACAGGTCGAATCCCAGACTGTCCTTCCCGTTATCCAGATCAATGGCGATGGACCAGGGAATATTACAGTCGAACCGGAACCGGTTCTCCTTCGCCTTGCTGGCCGCCAGCGCATTGGCGTTGATGATCAGATTCTCGAACAGCGTCTTTCTCACTTCATCGTCGATATCGGTCCACAGGCTGGTCAGCAGCTGATACCAGTTGTTGTCCTTGTCCTCAATAATCTTCCGGAACACTTTCCGCTGCTCCGTCAGAACGTCCGGGCTCATATAAGTATCCAGCCAGTCCAGCAATTCCGGAAGATGCTTCTCCGGATCCGTTTCCAGAAAATGGTACATGGACATCAGTCCCAGTTTCTTGATTTCATTCCCCACACTGCTCATGTCTTACTCTTCCTGCTCTTTCTCTTCGTTGCTCCCGCACGGAGCGGATTTCCCGCTCTGTGCGGCTCTCTCACGCCGGCTTCTCTCTTCCGCCTTCACCTGTTCCGGCAGCCATACCTTACTCCGGTCGAATTTCATCAAAGAATATTCCAGCGTGCCGTCCATGATCCGGAACAGCTTCCCCCGCTTCTCCTGGGACAGTTCCGGCATACCGGAGCCGATCCACTCCGCCAAATTGCCGATCACGGAGTATGTGATAACCCGCACCACCATATCCTGGTCCTCTTCACTGATGTCGATCTCCAGACTGTCCCGCAGATTCACCGCCATGGTGGAGACCGCCGGGGTCAGAAACTGCCCCAGGAAGCGGTCCAGCTGCCTGCGGTCCAGGGAGTAATAGGTATTCATTATGAAAGACTTCTCCTCCAGGAAAGACCGTATGATCCGCTCAGTCAGTTCCTGCCAGTTCATATCCTCCGGCCCCTCCGTCATATACATTTCCGCCGCCTGCCGGAACATCCATTCCACCAGATCGTATACATCGTGGAAATGATAGTAGAACGTCTGTCGGTTCACACCGCAGTCATCCGTGATGTCCCGCACCGTGATTCGGTCGAGGGTCTTCCTCGTCAGCAGCTTCTTCAATGAATCCGCCAGCTGCCGTTCTGTTTTTCCTGCCATTCGGCCCCCTTTCTCCCGCACTGCGGCACATCGTCAATTGAATTATTATTGTAACATATTTCGACAAAAAAAACAGCCGCGGGTCTCCCCGCGGCTCCTCACGCCCGTTCGTCCACAGGCAGGGGCTCCTACTGCTCCGGCTTCTCATCCCGGCTGCCGGAGACTTCCTCCCGCCGGATATCCATGTCCTTCGGCAGAACCAGATTCAGGAAAATGGCAATCAGGAATACCACCGCCACCACATTATTGGCGAATACGGATCGGGCCAGCTCCGGAAACGCATGCCAGATCCCGGTCTCTCCGGAAGTGGTGAAACCGATGCCCACCGCCAGGGACAAGGATGCGATGGTGATGTTCCGCTGACTGAATCCGCACTTGGCGATCATCTGAATGCCGGAAGTCAGAATCGTTCCGAACATCATGATGGTGCATCCCCCCAGCACTGCCTGGGGCAGAGAGGCGAAGAAATTGCCCACCGGAGGCAGCAGTCCGGCGACGATCATCACACAGGCTCCCGTCATCAGCGTGAACCGGTTCACTACCCCGGTCATATTGATCAGTCCCACGTTCTGGGAGAAGGAAGTCACCGGCGGGGTGCCGAACAGGGAAGAGATGGCCGAGGCGTATCCGTCACAGGCGATCGACCCGGCGATTTCCTTTGTCCGAATATCCCGCTTCAGTCCGGCATTCACCAGCGCCGTGGTATCCCCGATGGTCTCCGCCGCAGACACCAGGAAAATGATGCAGGTGGAGAAGATCGCACTGCCGTGGAATTCCGGCTTGTACGGCATCAGATGAGGGAAAGCCACGATTCCGCCGGACAGAATCTGGGACAGGTCCACCTTCCCCAGAATAACCGCCAGGATGTATCCCACGATCAGCCCTGCCAGAATGGACAGCTGCTTCTTGTATCCCTTCATGAGGCTGGTCCACAGCAGGCAGACCAGCAGGGTGACCGTAGCGATGATCAGATTCTTCGGGGAACCGAAGTCCTTCCCGTAGCCCCCGCCGAAGGAGCGGGCCCCCACACTGAACAGGGAATAGCCGATGGACGTCACCACCGTGGCCGCCACAATGGGAGAGATCAGCCGGCGCCAGTATTTCGCAAACAGTCCCAGTGTCCCTTCGAAGATGCCTCCCGCGAGCACCGCTCCGATCACGGCGGGATAGCCGTAATTCGCTGCCACGGATCCCAGCACGGCCACGAAGGTAAAACTGATTCCCATGACGATAGGCAGTCCCGAACCGACTCTCCACAGGGGGTAGAGCTGGATCAGGGTCGCAATGCCCGCCACGAACATGGCGTTCTGCAGCAGCATGCCGATTTCTGCCGGAGACAGGGCCGGCCGGGCGGAGGCAGCGATCATGGTGATCGGGGTCAGGTTCGCCACGAACATGGCCAGCACATGCTGCAGACCGAAGGGAATGGCTTTCCCGACCGGCACCCGGCCGTCCAGGCGGTAGATATTTTCGATGGAGGAATGGCTGCTCATGAAATCCTTTCTTTCTGTCTTCAGGGGCAGGAACAATTATGCGTCTGCTTTTCCGTCGGAACCCAGAACGTCCAGGATCTTGTGTTTCACAATCTCCTTCACAAACGCTCTGCCGTCGCCGATATACTGACGCGGGTCGAAGTGGTCCGGATGCTCCCTCAGGTGCTTGCGGATACCGGCGGTCATACCCAGACGCAGGTCGGTGTCAATGTTGATCTTGCAGACAGCGCCCTTCGCCGCTTCCCGGAGCTGATCTTCCGGAATACCTATGGCATCCTGCAGCGCACCGCCGTTTTCGTTGATGATCTTCACGTATTCCTGCGGAACCGAGGAGGATCCGTGAAGGACAATCGGGAACTCCGGCAGCCGCTTCGCCACTTCGTCCAGAATGTCCAGACGCAGCTTCGGGTTCGTGCCCAGCTTGAACTTATAAGCGCCGTGGCTGGTGCCGATGGCGATGGCCAGGGAATCCACCCCGGTTTTCTCCACAAATTCCTGGACCTGATCCGGATCCGTGTACATCGCCTTGTCATGGGCCACGTTCACATCATCCTCGATGCCGGCCAGGGTCCCCAGCTCCGCTTCCACGACACAGCCGTGGTCATGGGCGTACTCCGCCACCCTCTTCGATGTGGCGATGTTCTCTTCAAACGGCAGACCGGAAGCATCGATCATAACGGAAGTGAAGCCGCTGTCCACACAGGCCTTGCAGATGTCGAAGTCTGCACCGTGATCCAGATGCATGACAATCGGAATGTCCGTGGATTCCACCGCCGCCTGTACCAGGTGCATCAGATACTCGCTGGTGGCATACTTCCGTGCTCCGGCGGAAGCCTGCAGAATCAGCGGGGAACGGAGTTCATCCGCCGCTTCCACAATACCCTGGACGATCTCCATATTATTTACATTGAATGCGCCCACTGCATATCCGCCGTGATACGCCTTACGGAACATTTCTGTGGATGTAACTAATGCCATTGTATTACCGCCTTTCTGTAACTGGTCCGCCCTGCCGCGGAGCCCGGTATCGGGAAGGCCCGGGCTCCGGCTCCCGCCGGGCGCCCCGCCGTTCCCCTAAATACTTCTCTATAGTATAACTGGTTTCGCTGCGATTGTCATAGGTTTCCGCAGAAAATCTGCCCATGAAGCCGGCCCGCCGGCCTCAGGCCCTGCCCCCTTTCCGGTCTTCCGGGACGCCGTCCTTCCCGGATCGAAGTTCCTGTATCCACTTCATCACCTCCGGGTGCTTCCGCATGAGTTCCTGCTGATGCAGTTCCCGTTCCTTCATATAAATCCGGAACAGTTCCGGATCCCGGCGGCGGAACCGTTCTTCCCGCCGGATACGCCGCTGGACGATCCGCCGGAACAGTTCGTGGTCCACATTCCCGATCTCCGCATCCAGGGAGGCATGGTAGCGGGAGATTTCTTCACGAATACAGCGTACCTGATCCTCGGAGAGATGCTTATCGGCAATCAGCGATGCGAACTGCATTTCCAGTATATCCAGCAGTCCCTCTTCATCTTCTCCGCTCCAGGCTGTGCCGAAGACTTCCTCTTCCACCCGGGCCAGTTCTTCTCTGGAAAAGGATCCGCCCTCCAGCAGATGCTGGGCAAATGTCCGGGTGAATTCCTGCATTTTCGCATCGGCCCCTTCGCCGAAAAGCCATTCGTATTCCGACACCAGTTTCGTCACACCCACCGGACGGAAGGTGATCTGTTCCGGAAGCAGCGGCCGGCTGCCGGACCGCACGGTCCGGCGTCCAAACTCCCCCGCCTCCCCGGAGACAGCATCCCGGTCCGACTCATTGTCCCGAACGAATATCAGATTTTTCCCTTTGTCCTCCCGCTCCGGACCGGCTGCCATCTCCGGAACCGCCAGGTACCGGTCGTACGGAGCATGAATGCCCAGGAGATCCAGCGCATTGCTCATGGCCGGCACCAGGCACCCGTCCCGGAACAAAGGTGCCGCACGGTAGGCCCGGAGCAGATCGTTCAGGGTGCCGTCGTGGCCGGTGAGGAAGAAGCGGATTCCCTGCTTTTTCAGACGTTTTTCGATGCCCACCAGCCGCTCCGTGGCGGTGATGTCGATGGAGCTGACCGCCCGGGCGTCCACGATCACCCCTCGGGTGTCCCCGTCCACCGCCGCTTCCAGCTCCTGCTGGAACAGATCGATGTTGGCGAAAAACAGCTGCCCGGTGAACTGGTACAGCACCACCCCCCGGATCGGCAGGGCTTCCCGCATGCGCTGAAGGGGCCGGAATTCGTCTTTTCCCGGAATGCAGCCCAAGAAGGCGGTCTGGGGCCGGGAGGCTCTGACCACTACGGTGAAAAAGGACAGAATCACGCCCATCACCACGCCGTAGATCGTTCCCAGAAACAGGACAGTGAAAAACACGATCCAGAAGATAACGAACTCCGTCCGGTCCACCTTCATCAGCTGTCTGGCGATGTGAAACTCCGTGGACCGGATCAGGGCGGCAATGACGATGGCGGTGAGCACCGGCACCGGCAGATATCCGATGAACCCGGTGGCAAACAGCAGAATTCCCAGCATGGTCAGTGCGGCTGTCACGGACATCATCTGGGATTTCACCCCCAGACCATCGGCGATGCCGGTGCGGGACACGGAGCCGTTCACCGGACAGGAGCCGGACAGGGCAGAAACCAGATTCGCCGCAGCATAAGCCAGAAGTTCCCGGCTGTTGTCAATCCGGTCCCCGTAGCGCTGGGCGTAGTTTCCGGTGGACAGCAGGGTCTCCGCCACGATAACGGCGGCGATGGATACGCCGGACACCAGCACCTGCCGGAAGTGGCCGCTGAGCACATGCACCTGGGGGATCAGGAAAACCGGAAGTCCGGGCTTCACCGCCGGCAAAAGGAGAACGCCCCGGTCGTCCACATGAAAGACCAGGGTCAGAAGCGCCCCTGCCCCCATCATGATCACGGACATGGGGATCCGGGGCGCCACTCTGCCGAAAATCAGGATGATGGCCACAGTGGCCAGTCCCAGAATCAGGCTGAGAAGACTGAAGTGTGCCCGGGCCTGCTGATGAATCCAGAGAATCAGTTCGATGAGTTCCCCGTGTCCCGGTTTCCCGCCGAACAGTTTCGGAATCTGCATGATGATGATTTCGCAGCAGATTCCTGTGACGAATCCGCCCAGCACCGGCTTGGAAATATACTTCGCCAGTTTTCCCGCCTTCATGATCCAGAACAGGAACAGCCATCCGGCGGTGACCAGGGCGATCACCGGTACGATGCGCAGGGCTTCATCGGACTCTGCGGCGATTCCCATGGATGCCAGCATGCCGCCGGTCAGGGCTGCCGGAGCGGCATCCACGCCGAAAACGAAGCGGGGGGACGAGGTGATCAGTCCGTACACCAGGATCGGCAGCAGGGAACCGTACAGTCCGTAAACCGCAGGCAGTCCGCTGACCTGGGCATATCCCATGGAAATCGGAATGGATACCAGTGCGACGATGATGCCCGCCGGAATGTCGTACCGGAGGTTTTTCAATTGATAATGCTTCAGGAACATTTTCCTTCTTCTCCCTTCCCGCAGCATTTCACTGCAGTTTCACTTTCGCTGACTAACAGAATAGCACCATCCAGCGGTCTTGTCCATGTACGGCCCTGTCCGCATGAAAACAGGGCCCCGCCCCGCAAATGCGGGGATCAGAGCCCTGTTGAAAATGGGAGATCAATTTCTGATTTTCCGTCACAGTCCGATCAGATCGGGCCGTCTGTATTAAGCTGTCTTCTGATCAGTCAGTTCGGAGATGTCCTTTCCGGTCTTTTTCATTGCCTTCACCTCATCGAAGTCCCGGAGAACCTGCTCCGCCGGCGCCGGCGTCAGGAGGCTCACCACAACGATGCACAGAAGGCTGATCAGGAAGGAAGGCAGCAGCTCGTAGATGCCGAACACACCGCCCAGGGTGGAAATGCCGAACTTCCAGATGAAGATCATGGCGCCGCCGGACAGCACGCCGGCCACTGCGCCGTATACATTCGTCCGTCTCCAGAACAGGGCGCACAGCATCAGCGGTCCGAAGGACGCACCGAATCCCGCCCATGCGAAGGAAACAATCCGGAAAATGGAGCTGTTCGGATTCCATGCGAAGATCAGACCCAGAATCGTGATGCCCAGAACCGTCAGACGGGCAATGGTGATGCTCTTCTTGTGTTCCATGTTCTTCACAATGAAGCGGCGGATGATGTTTTCCGAAACACTGGAGGCCGCCGCCAGCATCTGTCCGCTGGCCGTGGACATGGTGGAGGCCAGAATACCGGAGAGGATCAGTCCGCCCACAATGGCTGCCAGCGGGTTAATCCGGCTGATGGTATCGGCAATGTATACAATGATCCGTTCTGCATCGAAATCGGACCGGTTCAGCAGGCCCTGCTTCGCGGCAACGGTATATCCCAGGACGCCGATCATCACGGCGATGCCCATGGAAATCACCACCCAGCTGCTGGCAATGCGGCGGGACGTCTTGATCTTCTTGTCATCCGCAATTGCCATGAAACGCAGCAGAATATGAGGCATTCCGAAGTACCCCAGACCCCAGGCGAAGTTCGATACGATCCGAAGCGGTGTGTAGGATCCGTCCGGGGCATTCAGCCGAAAGTATCCCGGAACCACAGAATCCGGAGCATTCACTGCAGCGCCCCAGCTTCCGGCAGTGTGAACACAGAACCACAGTACCACGATCAGTGCGATAGACATGATAATGGACTGGACGAAATCCGTGAAGGAAGAAGCCAGGAAACCGCCCATGATCGTGTAGCAGGCAATGACCAGGGCGCCCACAATCATGACCGTGTGGTAATTCACGCCGAACAGGGTGTTGAACAGCTTGCCCACGGAAGCGAAACCGGAAGCCGTGTACGGAACGAAGAATATGACGATAATGACTGCGCTGATGAACAGCAGCACCCCCTTCTTCTCACCGAACCGGTTGGAGAAGAAATCCGGGATCGTATTCGCTTCGATGTGCTCGGAATAGATCCGGAGCGGCTTGGCAACGATCAGCCAGTTCAGGTAAGTACCTGCCACCAGGCCCGCCGCCGTCCAGAAAGCTTCTGCGAAGCTGCCGTTGCCGCCGATGATACCGAACAGCGCAACCCCCGGCAGCCCCATCAGCAGCCAGGAGCTCATATCGGAGGCCTCCGCACTCATGGCGGTGACCATCGGTCCCAGCTGGCGGCCGCCCAGATAATATACATCCGTGGATTTGTTCTTCTTCGATACGTGTGCGCCGATTGCGATCATGCTGAGCATGTAGACAGCAATCGTGAGCACCTCGAGGATGATAGACATGAATAATAATTCCTTTCTGTTAACACAATTTCTCTTCCTGCAATGTCACAAATCAGAAAAAAAGAATGGCACCCGGTCCTGCTGCGCTCCCCGCGGCCACCGGCCTGCGTGTACCCAGCTTAACAAGTGCCAACACGAAAGTGACATTCGCTTGCATTAATAGTATAGGCACTCTACTCTGTCCCGTCAACACCTAATTGTGAAATTCATAACGCTGCCCTGTATTTCGAATATTCCGGCTCCTGGAATTTCCTGCTGCTCCGGCAGGAAACCGCCCCGCAGCGGCGGGATGATCCGGATTCCGCCGCAGCAAGGCACCGCGGGCACCGGATTTCTCCGGCACCCGCGGCGCCTATCGTTGAAGAACTTATCACAGATCCGAAATCGGATTCTGCTTACTGCTTATGCCGGCTCGTTCTTCGCTCTGTTCAGTACGCATGCTTTCATGCTTCGACTGAAATGCTGTGTTGTGTAACTCTCTTCCGTTTGCCTTGGAATTGTACCGGATGCTACTCATCCATTTCCGCTTCCTTCATGGCCAGGTCGTAGACGGCGGATTCCTTCTCTTCCGCACCGCCGGTCGCCTTCGTGACGATGACGGCAACGATCAGGCTGGCGATGAATCCAGGAACGATTTCATACACACCGGTGGAAGCAGTCAGGGTCAGGAACCATGCGATATCCACAACGAATCCGGTGATGACGCCTGCAACAGCACCCTTGTAGTTGAAACCTCTCCAGAACAGGGACAGCAGGATTGTCGGTCCGAAGGCCGCACCGAATGCGCCCCATGCATTACCCACCAGATCCATGATGGCCTGTGCTCCGGCTCCCTTGGAGGAAGCAATCAGGAAGGCGATCACAGCGATGACGATGACAACGATCCGTCCCACCGTCAGTGTCTCCTTGTCTGAAGCGTTCTTACGGAAGAACGGCTTATACAGGTCCGCCGTAAAGGAACTGGATGCCACCAGCAGCTGGGAGTCAGCTGTGGATACGGATGCTGCGATGATGGCTGCCAGAAGCAGTCCCGCAATGGCCGGCGGGAAGTACTTCCGGGCCATGACGATGAACACCATCTTCTGGAGGCCGCTCGGCAGCAGCTCGTCTGCCACCAGCATCCTGCCCATATATGCGATCAGGCAGGCAGCTCCCAGAGAGATGATGACCCAGATGATCGCTACGATGGATGATTTCTTGATCATAGACGGTTTCTCAATGGACATGAACCGGACCAGGATGTGCGGCATACCGAAGTAACCGAGTCCCCAGCCGAAGCCGGTGACAATGTCCTGCCAGCTGGCATCGAAGAGTCCGGATCCGAAGGAACACTTCACCACGGCGCCGGATGCGTCGGTGTACTGATACATCTTCGCCAGAAGCCCCGTGTCCAGGGTCTGCTTGGTGGCAATGATGACAATCGGTACCGCCATCAGTGCGCCCATCATCAGAAGTCCCTGGAAGAAGTCGGTCCAGCATACAGCCTTGAATCCGCCCAGGAAAGTGTACCCGATGATGATCAGTGCGAAGATGATCATCACGCTTCTGGCAGAAGCCCCCGGGAACAGCTGCTGGAATACAGAGGTACCGGCAACGAATGCAGAAGCAACGTAGATTGTGTAGGCGAACAGGAAAATCAGAGCACAGATCACCTGCAGCGCCTTCGATGTGGAGTCAAACCGGTTCGCCAGGTACTGCGGCAGTGTAATGGAATCCTTCGCTGCCTTCGAGAAGGTTCTGAGTCGCTTCGCACAGAGAATCCAGTTCAGTGCGGTGCCCAGCGCCAGACCGATGCCAATCCACATCTGTCCGAAACCGAATGCCAGAATAGAACCCGGAAGACCCATCAGCAGCCAGGCCGACATATCCGATGCCTGGGCGGACAGCGCCGTGACCCACGGTCCCATGGAACGGCCTCCCAGGAAGAAGTCCTCCTCGTTCTTGTTCGATCCGTTAAAATAGAAAATCAGGGCGACGCCCATCAGTGCTATGAAATACGCGAAAAATACTATAAGCTCCCAATTCATAATCTCACCTTCCTAACCTGGTGTCCGTTCTCTGATCTCCCGCCCCAGCACCCGGGACAGGTGCTGATTCATATGTCCGGCCGATTCTTCCGGCGCCCGGGAGTAACGGAATCTCTGTAGCGACAAGTTTCGTCAACGATTCTGGGACAATAACGAACATACTTCGCGTTCATAGTGGCAACTCTTTAGTGCCAACATATCGTATCTTTAGTATAGCCTCTGATAATTAAATGTCAAGTATTAATAGATTACAATTTTCAGACTATTGATTGTGCACGCCGCCGGTACCCGGTCATCCGGGGGATTCCAGGCCCGCACATATAAAAAAAGAGACGCATTCTGCGTCTCCTGTGGAGCGGGCAAAGGGAATCGAACCCTCACTACAGGCTTGGGAAGCCCGCTTTCTACCATTAAAATATACCCGCTTATTCCGGGCCGGTTTCCGCCGGCCCGATGAACTTACTTGATTATTATACAGGAAAATGCCTGCCTCTTCAAGCCTTATTCCATGCTGCTGAGCACATCCTTCATTTTCTGCGGCAGAATCCGGCACTGGGTCATCGGCATGGCCGCCAGGGAAACCCGGAGCCCGTCACCGAACGGAATCGTGAAGGCGTGTGCTTCTTTCTCCAGCTTCAGTCCGACCTCTTTCGCATTTTCGCACGGTACCACTGCGAAGAATCCGCCATTATACGGCAGCATATCCAGGCCGCACTTCGATGCTTCCTCTCCGAACGCAGCGCCCCGGGCCAAAAGCATATTGCGGATCTCCGTCCGTTCCGCCGTCACACGCTCCAGCAGCGCCGGATCCTCGTAGATGTGCTCGATGATAGCCTGTCCTGCTCTGGCACAGTTGGACCAGGAAGCCCGGCCGGAGTACTCGGTGACCCGGGAGAACTCTTCTGCCGTGCGTTCGTCCGGCGCCAGTCCGATCAGCGCCCCGCAGCGCATGCCGTAGAGGGTGAAGGTCTTGGAGAAGCTGTACGCCAGCAGCGCCATGACGTTGTCCGGCAGTGTGTCGAACAGCGGCAGGAATGTGCGGACGTCATCTTCATCCCCGGCGAAGTCAATATAGGCCGTATCCGCCACCAGGGCAATCTTCTTTGAAGAAGGCAGCGCCGAAAGAACGGCGATCACAGACTTCCACTCATCATCGGTCAGCCGGTATCCGGTCGGGTTCTGTCCCGGCGAGTTCAGAATGATCAGCAGAGTATCCTGCTTCTCTGCCAGCCCGTTCACATGACTGCGGAACTCTTCCACATCGAAATTCCGGTCGTTGTCAAACAGCCGGAAAGTCTCCACCGAGCGGCCGATCTCACCGGCGATCTTCCCGTACGGGCCCCAGTGCCAGTCCGTGGTCAGGATCGTGTCACCGATGGAACTGTAGTTGCCCACTGCCAGGCGGAGTGCGCCGGTTCCTCCCGGTGCGGCGCAGGCCCGGGGAATCCGCTTCAGAGTATTATTCTTCAGCGCCGCCTGAATCGCCGCCTTCCGGAATCCCGGCGTGCCGGCAATCGGTGCATAGTTAGCATACTCCTCCGGCTTCAGTGAACGGTACACCTCGTCCACCGAGGCCAGAACCAGCAGGCTCCCCTGGTCATCCAGCAGTTTTCCGATCGTCGCATCGATGACATTTTCCTTGCCGTATTCCCGGATGCACTGACTCGCTCTGGTGTTCACACCGAAGATGGCATCCTCCGTCGGAATCGTTCTGCCATTCTGGGATGCAAGAATATACTCTGCCATAATTATTCCTCCTCTATTTCATAACGTTATTGGACGATATATAAACAATTTCAACGGTTAAGCTCTGCCGTCACCGTACTCGGATCCGGACGAAGTTGATATTCTTCCCTGCCGCCGCA
>OCTW011117752.1_pt1 | contig 15671 bp, 18 predicted proteins | sample 1539671 | NCBI WGS metagenome assembly OCTW01 (sample SAMN02144230, study PRJEB22623) | gut metagenome | biome: sheep rumen | host: Ovis aries | place: New Zealand
TTTAAAATGGTTAAAAACAATATCTCCTAAAACATATATCAATTTCTTTGATAAACCAATTTTCTTATCGACTTGCAAAAATGATTTTATTAGGCCTGAAACTTTTAAGCTATATAACGACATCAAAGATAGAGATAATATTGAATTCTTGGATATTCAAAGTGATGATAAAAATGTTGATCATGTCCATAATGTCACTAAGATTAATTTGGAAGAATCAAAACAGGTGAACACTGCGATTGGTATGTTTATTGAGAAGTTATTATGAAAACTATTTATTTAGCGGGCGGATGTTTTTGGGGTGTTGAGAAATACTTTTCTTTAGCAAAAGGAATTGTTTCTACTGAAGTTGGTTACGCTAATGGAACATTATTAAACCCAAAATATGAAGACTTAAAAAGTGGAAGAGACGATGCTTCTGAAACTGTAAAGATTGACTATGACGAGAATATTATTTGTTTAGAAAAAATTCTTGAACTCTTTTTAAGAGTGGTGGATCCATATTCCATCAATAAACAAGGCGAAGATGAAGGAGTTCAATATCGAAGTGGTGTTTATTTTATTAATCCAAGTGATGAAAAGATAATCAAAGATTATTTCTTAAAAAACTTAAATCAAGATTATAAAATCGAAGTCCTTCCTCTTAATCGTTTTTATTCTGCAGAAGAATACCATCAGAATTATTTAGATAAGAATCCAAATGGTTATTGTCACATTAATATGGCAAAGCTTAAACCAGAAGAAAGAAAATAATTTAACAATTATTAAATAAAGGACTACAATACAAAGCGGCAGGTAAAATAAAATGAAAAGAATTGTATATTTAGTACTTAAATCTACCCCTGATGCGATTCATACATTAGAAGAAATCAAAAGAGATGGATATAACGCGACCATTATGACCACTGAGTCATTACGTCACGCGATGGATGAACTTCCAGAAGAAAGACATTTTTTCACTCTTAGACAAGTTGAAAAGATGAGCACCAACGAAAGCATTCTTTGCTTATTCATCGTTGATGAAAACAAACTTGAACATTTAAAAGAAGTGGTGAGAAATAACACTGATAACTTTAACAAAATTAAAGGGTTCATGTTCTCTCGTCCAATTGAAGATTACGAAGGCTCAATTTAATTAGGATATGGAACCACTTTTATTTGTATACATTGCCATTCTTTTGCTTGCGGCTTTATTGTCCACAAGATTGATGAAAGTTCTTAAACTTCCTAATGTTACTGGTTACATTGTAACTGGCATTATTATGGGTCCTTTTGTTTTTGGACTTTTCTTCAATAATTTTACCTATGAAGGAATTAAAGAAAGCCCTTTATATCTACATATCGATAAAATCGGTTGGATTTCCACAGTTGCCTTAGGCTTTATTGCGTTTTCAATTGGCACATCATTCAAGAAAAGCACATTGCAGACTGTTGGTAAACGAGTAGTGATTATTACAATTCTCGAAGCTTTAATGGCTTCAGTATTAGTTCTTGTCTCGTTACTAATCGCCCATTACATTGCTCCTGAGCACATATCTTTAGAACTTGTTCTAACTTTGGCAGCGATTGCTAGTGCGACTGCTCCTGCTGCAACTTTAATGGTCATTAAGCAATATAAGGCTCAAGGACCACTTGTGAACACCCTTTTGCCAGTTGTTGCTCTTGATGATGCCGCAGCGTTAATTTTGTTCGCTATCTTATTCCAAATTGCTACTGGACTTGCTAGTGGAGGAGAATTATCAATTTATAAAATGATTGGTAAACCACTTATTGAAATTGCAATTTCATTAGGCATTGGTGCAGTCCTAGGTTTATTTATTTCTTTCCTTAATAGATTCTTCAAATCAAGGAATAATAAGCTGGTTCTTTGCATCTTTTCTGTTTTTGCCTCAGTAGGATTATATGTTTTGTTTAAACAACCATGGTGTGGTGGATTTGAATTAAGTTCACTCCTTATGTGCATGGTTGCTGGTGCTTTATTCACTAATCTTTGCAAAGACGCAGATCGAACACTTGATATCTTAGATCGCTTTACTTCTCCAATTTATATGATGTTCTTTGTCGTTAGTGGTGCTTCTTTAGATTTGAGCATTTTCACAAATGGCAAAACTGCGGTTGCCGTATTAATAATCGCTTCGATTTATCTTATCTTCCGTGTTCTTGGTAAATATCTTGGTGCCTTTGCTGGTACCGCAATTACCAAATGCGAACCTCAAGTTAAGAAATATTTAGGATTTGCTTTAATTCCTCAAGCTGGTGTCGCAATTGGTTTAGCGACTACTGCCAATAAACTATTTAACGACACAGGTGCTTATGAAGCTGCTTCTTTAGTTTTAGCGGTTATCTTAACAAGTACTTTAGTTTACGAACTTATTGGACCTCTTGTGGCGAAATTTGCTCTCACCAAAGCGGGAGAAATTCCTCAAGAAACAGTTCCAACAAAATAATAAACAATATATAAATTGTTTGCTTAATTTTAAATATATGGTATTTTTTTAACAGTGCTTTTAGCACGAAAGGTATAAATATGGTAGTTGCGTTATTTGGTGTTCCTGGAAATATGGGAACAAAAGTAGTGGAAACATTACTCAAAGAAAAGTATATTACTCGAATTAATCTTTTAGTTCACGACAAAAAAGGAATGAAAAAGATTGTTCGTAAAATTAAACAAAGCCGAAAAGAATATCGCATTGTTTATGGAACAGTTGCGAATATAAATACAGTTAAGACAGTCATTACAGGCGCTGATTATTTAATTAATATGGCAGCAGTTATTCCTCCTGCAAGTGACAAAAATCCTCAAGCAGCGATTGAGGCAAATGAAATTGGACCACAAGTAATTGTCCAAGCTTTTAGAGATTTGAAAGAAAAACAACCTAAACTTATTCATGTCTCTACAATTGGCTTATATGGTGACCGTACGTATAAGCATCCTTTCGCTGAAGTTGGTGATCCTTTACTCATCTCACCTTTTGATATTTATTCATTAACAAAAATGAGAGGAGAATTCACTGTTATTGAAAGTGATATCACTAACTGGGTTGTTTTAAGACAAGCAGCGATGCTTTATGATGAAATGCTAATGAAAAACATGAGTGATGGATTAATGTTCCATACATGTTTTAATGCACCTTTAGAATGGTCAAACGCCCAAGATAGTGCTTATTTAATTAGAAACATCTTAAGAAAAGATCAAAATAATGAATTAAACGTCGATAACTTCTGGAAGCATGTCTTTAATATTGCTGGTGGAGAAGAAAGTCGTGTCTTTGGATATGACACTTTCAAACTTGGATTTGGAACAATGGGAGCGAAAGTTGAAGACTTCTTTGACACAAATTACAATTCAATTAGAAATTTCCACGGCGAATGGTATTCAGACGGATATAAACTCAATGACATGTTTGAATATCAACATATGTCGATTGTTGATTTCTGGAATAATGTCGCTAAAAAGCACCCATACTTCAAATTAGCGAAACTCTGTCCAAAAAAGCTTTTAAAGAAGGCGGTTGTGGAAAGATTACTTAAAGACAGTAACGCTCCATTCTATTGGAAAGAGCATAACGATGAAGCGAGAATGTATGCTTATTTTGGAGGGGTTGATGCCTTCAATAACATCGAAAAAGATTGGAATAAATTCTGGGTTGTCTCTAATAACAAGACACCTGATGGAAAGGAAATTGACTTCCTTGAATTAAGAAAAAACCCTACTCGACTTGACCATTTCTTTGACATTGATATGGATAGAAAAAATGTCACAATTGATGATCTCAAAAAGGTCGCTGAAGCCCATGGTGGTAAGCTCATTACAACTGAATTTAAGAAGGGCAATATTTATGAAAAAGTGGAGTGGGAAACATGCGATGGAGAGAGGTTTGAAGCACGTCCAAATTCGGTGTTGTTCTGCGGTCATTGGCATAACATTTCCTACGAAAAATATGCATGGAATTTTGACCATTTAGCTAAGCATGATAAGCTCGTTGCAGAGATATGGTATGACAGTCATTCTAAAGATGAAAACCGCTATTATTGGTATGATTCTCACTTCGTTGCTCACTACAAAGAATTAGACTAAAATCACACGAAATCGGAAGCTGAAAACGCTTCCTTTTTTTGTGCCATTTGAATTGAATGAAGGTTGAAAAACTCGCATTGAAATTTTCGAAATTTGAAAAAAAGAATCATGCGAAAATCATGTTTTTTGGGCAAAAATCATGTTTTTTGTCGAAAAATACCGCAAATTTGCTGTTTTTTGTTGAATTCTCGCGCATATACATATAAATTGTAGATTAGTATAGGAGATTTGCTTATGAATAAGATTTCTAAATTGAGAAAAACTTTATTAGTGTTCTTTATTGTCAGCCTTTCTTTAATCGCGGCATTTGCAGCACTTTATGTTTTAAACCCAATGTTCCTCAATAACAACAATCCAGCAATGATTGGACCAACCTTAGATCTTGGATTTAGATTTATCAGTCAATCATTCGTTTTACCTTTTAACCAAGCACAAGCTGGAGATTTCATTGGTGCTTATATTGCACTAGGAGAAACCATCCCACTAACACTCAGTATTCTTGTCTATGTTATTAGTGGTGTGATGCTCATTTTGATGGTCCTTGGAATCGTCTTTGTTAACAGCAAGAGAAAGCCATTATACACACTTTACTCATTTGCGATTTTAGCAGCGACTTACATTGCCTACATCATGATCACTTATGGCTTCATTTATATTGCTACTGCTAAAACTTACTTTGACCCATCACTTGGTGCAGTCAATGTTGGACTTGGCATTGCTGAATGTGTTGTCTTCTCACTTGGTTGCTTAGCGTTTGTTGCTGTTATTGCTACCACAATTCTTGGTATCATTTACGCTAACAAAGCTGCTAAGGCACTTGATGAAGAAGAACCAGCACCTGCTACTGTTGCTGAACTCGCTGGTGATCCTGAAGCCGTTCAAGAAGGTGAAGAATTATTAGCACCTGCTGAAGCTCCAGAAATTGAAAGCGAACCAGAACCAGTTCCTGAAGAAATTGCTGAAGAAGAACCAGTTCCTGAAGAAGAAATTCAAGAAGAACCAGCGGAAGAAGCTAAGATTCTTGAAGAACCAAAAGAAGAAAATCAACAACGTGTTGAAGTTAACGTTAACAATAACGCTGCTCCAGCTCAACAAGCTACTGGCTTAGATCAAGCCTCATTAGCAAGCTTACTACGTGAAGTCGTGCGCGACATTGTTAGAGATGAAATTGCACGTAACAACTTAAATCAACCACAACAACCACAACAATCACCAAATGGTAATCAAACTATTACTGGTGCTACATTCGGTGGACCACTTGTTGTTCAATACTTCAATGGTGGAATTAATGGAGTTACACCTCCAGCACCTGAGACCAAAGTTGTCGAAAAGGTTGTTGAAGTTAGAAACGAAGAGCCAAAACCAGCTCCAGTTCAACCTGCACCTGCTCCAGTTGAAGAAAAGAAGGAAGAACCAAAACCAGCTCAACGTCAATTATTTGTGAAGAAGGAAAAGGTTGAAGAGCCAAAACCAGCTCCAGCAGTGGAAGCTGCTCCAGCTGAAGAAAAGAAGGAAGAACCAAAAAAATACGAAAGATTGTCTTTCGCCGAAAGACTCCTTCAATCAGAAAAAGATGTTCATGATTTATATAACGAAGTTAAGAATGAAATCTTAAGTTATGGAGTTAAATCTCGTATCTCTGCTGTTGGTGATACATTCCGCTTACATAAGAAAATGTATGTTCGTATCACAGTTGCAGGAAAATCCTTAAAACTCTACTTCGCTCTTAATCCAGCGGATTATGCAAATAGCACTCTCCCAATTCAAGATGCAAGTGATAAGGATATGTATCAAGAAATTCCTCTCGTCTTTAAAGTTAAATCACCTCTCTCTGTTAGAAGATGTAAAGAACTTATCCAAGACGTTATGGAAAAAGATGGTCTTGAACAAGGCGAAATTGGTAAGGTTAATTGGGTTAAAGAACTCAAAGCCGAAATGGCCAGTGGAAAAAAGCCTGAAGCTGAAGACTAATCTTAGCTAAAGCATCAGTAAACCCCAGTTTTATAAAATTGGGGTTTTATTTTGCGCATGTACACATATTTATTAATATTATTTGTAATGTATGATATAATCTCTTCTTGAACAAGTGTTCAGAAGGAAGTGGTTTATTAATGCCTGACCCTAGTATATCGTGGATCATAATTGCAATTTTAATAATCTTACACTTTTTCTTTGCTGGTGCTGAAACCGCATTTGCCTGCTGTAACAAATTCAAAATGCAGATCAAGGCAGATGAAGGAAGTAAGACCGCTAAAACACTATTAAAGATATTAGATAAATATGACCGTGCATTAACGGTTGTTCTTATAGGAAATAATATTGTCGCGATTGCTATATCCGCTGTCTCAACAGTGCTCTTTTTATCATATTTCCAATCTACTGGACTCGCGGAATATACAATTTCCCTTATTTCCTCAATTATCATGACATTTGTTGTCTATTTACTTGGCGACACTCTTCCAAAAACAATTGCTAGAGCAATTCCAGATACAATGTCGCTTATTTTTACATATCCAACATATGTGTTGATGATTGTTCTTTTCCCAATCACTTGGATATTCGAAGGAGTGGTTAAACTCTTTGAAAAAATATTCAAAATCAAAAGTGAAGAAGAATTTACCGAAGAAGATTTAGAAAACGTTATCGAAAAAGCCGCCGAAGAAGAGATGATTGATGAAGAACAAGCAGAGATTGTTCAATCGACAATTGACTTCTTGGACACTAATGTTAGAGAAGTGTTAACTCCAAGAAACAAAATGTTTGCTCTTAATATCAAAGATTTAACAACAGAAAAATTAAACGAAATTATTACTAAGACTAATTATTCTAGAATTCCTGTCTATGATAAGGTTTTTGACAACATAATTGGTGTCCTACTGATTAAGATTTATTTTGAAGAATATATGAAGGATCCACATCTTTCTATAAGAAGTATTCTTCAAAAGCCATATTTTGTTAGTAACAAAATTATGATTGATGATCTTTTCCATGGTTTTAGAAAACATCGTACTCATATCGCGGTTGTTAGAGATAACCATCAAAAAGTTGTTGGTATGGTGACTATGGAAGATATCTTAGAGGAAATTGTTTCTGATATTTCTGAACCTGCAAGTCAGAAGAGGAGGAAAACATAATGCCTTGGTATTATTGGCTAATAGTCGCAATCTGCTCTATTTTCTCTGCTTTCTTCTCAAGTGCAGACATGGTTTATAGTGTCGTTAATCGCGATAAGCTATTAACAGAAGCTGAAAGTGGAAATAAAACCGCTAGTAGGGCCTATAAATTTGCAACTGATTACGAATTCTCGATTGCCTCAATTTTATTTGGCAACAATCTCGTTAATATTTTTGCTTCATCTATTGTTACTTTAATGGGTGTTGCTTGGGCTAATAGAGTTGGAGCGGATTGGCCAACAACAGTTGTAACGATTATTTTCACTGTCTTTATTATCATCTTTGCGGAATTCTCTCCAAAAGCGTTCTCAAAGAGATTCTCTTATTCTTTAAGCAAAGCTTACATTTACCCAATGCTATTCTTTAAATATTTATTCTTTGTGGTAGTGTGGCCAATCTCTAAATTCTTCCAACTTATCTCTAAACTCTTTAAGAAGAAATCAATTGAAGAAGATCAAATTGATGAAGATGTAATTACCGAAATGGTGGACGAACTTGAAGAGAATAAAGAATATGATGAAGAAGAAGCAGAACTCGTAAGAAGTGCCTTAGATCTTTCAGATATTGAAGCTCACGAAATCATGACCCCAAGAGTGGATGTCTACGCGATTAATATCGAAGATGATATCAAAGACATCATTGAAGAAGGAGAAATCTTCAAACATTCTCGTATTCCAGTTTACGAAGATACGATTGATAACATCATAGGCATTCTTCCAATTAAAGAACTCGCTAAAGCGATCTTTAGAAAAGAAGAAACAATTGATATTCTTTCACTTTGCTATAAGCCATTAATGATTCCTAGAAATAGACAACTTCTTGATTTATTAGAAGAATTTAAATCAAGTAAGATTCATATCGCTGTAGTCATGGATGAATATGGTGGAGTTGAAGGCATTATCACTATGGAAGATATCTTAGAAGAAATTGTCGGCGATATCTTTGATGAGACTGATGAAGATGAGCCAGAATATATTGATAATGGAAATGGAACCTATATCGTTGATGGTACGATGAATATCGAAGATTTCTTTGAACTCATTGAATATCACGGTGAATTTGAAACTGACTATGAGACAGTTGCGGGATTCTGCCAAGAAATCTTAAATCGTTTCGCTATTATCGGTGATAAGTTCACATTTGATGATAATCGTTATGAAATTGAAGTCCTCTCCGCGGATGAAACAGTTGTTGAAAAAATTAGAGTAGTGGACACTCGTTTTGAAAAAGAGGAAGAAAAAGAAGACTAATTCTTCTTTACAAAGTAAAGAAAAACCCGATTCAACATCGGGTTTTGTTTTGCCTATTCTTTAATTAGAATTTGCGATTTGCGAAGGCTCTGACACCTAAGAATTCAGCGTTTTCACCAAGTTCTTCTTCAATTCTAAGTAATTGATTGTACTTGGCCATACGGTCTGTTCTACTAGCAGAACCTGTCTTGATTTGTCCAGCGTTAACTGCAACTGCTAAGTCAGCGATTGTGCTGTCTTCGGTTTCGCCAGATCTATGGGAGACCATGCAGGTGTAGCCATTGGATTGAGCAAGTCTAATTGCATCGAGTGTTTCAGTTAAAGTACCGATTTGGTTAACTTTGATGAGGACACTGTTAGCAACGTGACTGGTAATACCTCTTTGGACGAATGTTGGGTTGGTAACGAATAAGTCATCACCAACGAGTTGGATTTTGTCACCGAGTTTAGCGGTGAGTTTGGCCCAACCTTCCCAGTCGCTTTCAGCAAGACCATCTTCGATGGTAACGATTGCTGGGTATTCTTTGACAAGTCTTTCTAAGTACTTGATCATTTGATCGGTAGTCTTCTTACCTTCTTTAGATTTAACTAAGTTATATACGCCATTTCCTTCATAGAATTCAGAGGAAGCAACGTCCATACCTAAGAAGATTTGTTCTCCGAGTTTGTAACCAGCTCTTTCAACCGCTTCAGCAATTAAAGCGAGTGGTTCTTTATTTCCGTGTTTGCAGCTTGGTGCGAATCCACCTTCATCACCGACACCTGTTTCATAACCGTGTTCTTTAACAACCTTTTGTAAGGTGTGGAAGATTTCGGTTCCAGCTCTTAATGCTTCTCTGAAGCATGGGAATCCTGCTGGGATGATGAAGAATTCTTGGAAGTCAACTGAGCTTTGTGCGTGAGCGCCACCATTGATGACGTTCATACATGGAGTTGGAATGACCTTACCATTTGTACCACCGATATAGCGGTATAAAGGCATATTTAAGCTTTGAGCAGCAGCTCTTGCGACTGCTAAGGAAACGCCTAAGACAGCGTTAGCACCTAAATTTTTTTTGAATGGGGTACCATCTAACTTGAGCATTGTTTGATCAACTAATAATTGATCGGTTGCCTCTAAACCTTCAACGGCAGGAGCAATTTTTGTGTTGACGTTTTCAACAGCCTTAAGGACACCTTTTCCAAGATATCTTGATTTGTCGCCATCTCTTAATTCGAGAGCTTCGTTTTCACCTGTTGATGCGCCTGAAGGAACGATAGCACGTGCTTTGGTGCCGTCTTCAAGAACGACTTCGACTTCAACGGTTGGGTTTCCTCTACTATCAAGGACTTCGCGACCATGAACTTTAACAATTTTAGCCATTAGTAATTATTTCTCCTTTTAATGTCCATTGTTATTATATATAACATTTCTTAAAAAATATAAAAAAATTCTCAAATTTCTAGATTTTTTATCATCTTTTGAGAATTATCGTGATTATTTATGGTGAGAAATGTATTTTTCGTATACTTTTTTAGCGACTTCTTCAACAGAATTACATTTTCCTGAATCAATCACATAATCGACTTTAGCGATGTTTTCTTTCTTAAAAGCAATACGATCGTTTTCAATTCTGGACTTAATCTTTTCAGCATCATCTCCACGAAGAATCATTCTTTTGTGTCTAGTTTCTTCATCGGCTTCAAGATAGAAAGTCACTATATCTTTATTATGTAAATTAATATAACTTCTTAATCCTGCTGGATCGATGACTACACATTTATCGTTAGCGATTTGATCTTTTGTAGAGCCATACATTTGACCATTATAAAGAGTGTATTCGACAAAGCGATCTTCAAGAATCATTTGTTCAAACTTTTCCTTAGTTACAAAGAAATAGTCGATTCCGTCAACTTCCCCTTTTCTTTTATCTCGAGTAGTGGTTGTGACGATTTTAGTAATCCCATAATTTTTCGCTAAAACTTTTGCAACTTCAGTTTTTCCACTTGCGCTTGCACCAGCTAAGACTATCATATGTTTTTACTATATATGCCTTGTCTCTCACTTTCAACTCTTTCGAAAAAAAGTGCAAAAAAGTTATCAACTAGTTGATAAAAGCAAATTTTTGAAAAAAATTAAAAAAAGTTAGTTAATAAAATCGAATTTTCGCCCACTTATATATATGAGGGGGTTTTGCGAAAATGATGAAACTTGAATCATTGATGAAGCATATCGTTGAGCTTTATTTCGTATCGTTAAAGAACATTAAAAATCAATCCTTTGACTCGAGTGATGATTGCTTTTCTCCATATCTTAAATATTATTCTGATGTTGAAGAGGCATTTTTAAAACTCAGCAAAGAAAAAAGAAGAATTATTAATAAAGAATTTTTCTATGAGGATTATAAGAATTGGTGGATCGAAGAATATTCTCCATTTAGATTTAGACGTTTAAAAAAGTTAGCAATTAAAGATTTTGTGGAGGCGTTTTATGAAATTCATTAAGACTCTAACCCTCCCTGCTTTAGCATTAGTCCCAACTTTAGCAATTAATTGGCCAGGTAAGAAGACTGCAGTTTTTACTACTTTTGAAGTCGTTGGTGCTTTCAATAGTCTTTCTAATCATGTCTTAGAACAGGCAATTCAATATAATGGGGCCGGTTTTTCAGGCCAATTAAATATTAATTATTATAGAAAGAACAATATGTCTTTATATGGAAGTCTCCAGCAGCAATGCGATTCCACAAGAAGATCATTCCAATTAAATGTCAAAAATCAGATTGATTATGGACCAGTCTATTTAACAATAAATGTTAAAAACGATGAGAAAACATTTTTTACTGGTCAAGCAACTTTAGAAAAACCTAATAGAACAGAATATGTTGCTAGAGGTGGAACATTATCTATCCCTAATGTCTGCTTTGGAGTTATTAGAAATAGTCTCATTAACGAAGAAACATATAACTTTACTGATACGAACGAATTTTTATCTATAGATTCCAAATCAAGAATTAATTTATCCGAATTTGGTTTTACTTATACTCCTTCAAATTTCTATCACGTAAATGAAGCATATTTAGAAATAGTTGATTATGAAAATGTATATCCAAATTTAGCCAAAGTAGACGGAGATAAAACAATCAGAATTCCACTTACTTCTGTCAATGTGAATAAGAATGTTTCATTCGAATTAAATTGTAATATGTATGTTAATAAATCTTCTTTAGATATGAGTAGTATTCCTTTAGAAGGATATGAAGAAACAAATTCTTTATATGTGCCATTTTCTAAGCAGATGAAAATGTGCGATAACGAGGTCAATATCATCCTTCATGAAAGTGGGTTTGATTTATCGAAAATAACTATTCCAATGTCCTTTGTTATCGATAGAAACGCTTTTGGATTTTGTGATGATTCTGATTATTGCATTCACGGAGGTGTTAGATCATGATTTTGATGTTTTTAAGCGCGATTTTGATGGTTTATTCCGCTCAAATATTTAGCTTATCGTTCTCGATTCATGGAATTAAAAGAGCGATTTTGAATACCCCAATCGAGCTAATGCACAACACCGTTTTATTTAGTGAAGATGGAATTCATTTCAATAAAACAAAACTTGAAAACACTGTTTTAACTTATTATCAAAACATTCTTCCAAGATACACAAAAGAATATGATGTTGATTTCTATTATTACAATCTTTTAGATGGCTCAATGTGTATAGAAGATGAGTGTTCAGGAGTAGAAATAACAGTTAATTGTAAGTTAACTTTAGTTAAAGATTTTACTCGTACAATGTATTACGAAATAAGGAGTAGCAACTAATGGATAAAGAGAAAGCAGTTTATTATATTGAACATTCCTTTTTAGCGTCGATTCTTTCTCTTAAAGATGTCACTGATATATCTTTCAATGGTCGTGATTTCTATTACGTTACTAATTTAGGAGGACGCGCAAAAAGCGATATTGCAGTTGAACATCAAGCAGTTAAAGATTTCTTAAGGCAAATCGCAAATTTAAGTGAAAAACAATTCAGTTATGCTGTTCCAACTCTAGATGTCTCAATCGGGAAATATCGTATTAACGCCACTCATCAATCGATTGGCAAGATCGACGATGAAGATGTTGTGACTTTCGCTATTAGAATTGCTTCCATGAGTCCAAAAATAACTCGAGATTGTGATTTCTTTACTCCTGAAGTTGTGTCACTACTAATGGAACTATTAAATAATAGGCTATCAATTGTTATTGGAGGACTTACTAGTAGTGGAAAAACCGAATTCCAAAAGTTCCTTCTTAGAGAAATGCCAGAAAATGAAAGAGTCATTGTTATTGATAATGTTATGGAGCTTGATGCGGTAAGAAGTGAAAAGATCGACTTAACTTGCTGGAAGGTTGATGACAAAAATGAAAATGCTTCAGCTTCAATTCTCATTAAAAACGCCTTAAGAAATAATCCTGATTGGTTAATCCTTGCTGAGGCGCGAGGTGAAGAAATGGTCGATGTTCTTAACTCGGCAATGAGCGGAGCGCCAATCATAACCACAATTCACTCATTTGATGTTAAGTCTCTTCCTTATCGAATGGGAAGATTAGCTCAAAAAAGTTCACAAAAAATGGATTATAACGAACTTCTTACTGATATTTATTACCATTTCCATTTCTTTATTTATCTAAATAAGGAGGACGGTAAGACTATCAAAAGATACATTTCTGATATTGGGTTTGTTGATAATAAAGGCCAATTTTACCCCCTTTATCAAAAAAGAAAAGGGAAAGAACGTTATTATCCTTTACCAGAAGAAGCTTTGTATTTATTTAGAAAAGAACCATTAACTGAAACTTTTAAAAAACGTTTCCTTGGAGGATTAAAAAATGAGTAATCGTCATTTGCTATTTATTGTTATTGGTTTATTAGCGGGAGTCATCACTTATATTGCTCTAGATAATTATTTCTACGCGATAGGAGTGTTACTTGTCTATGTCCTAGTTGGGATATTTGTTTTAAGTCCGATTTTAAAAAAACATTCGATTAAGGTTACAAAATATCATGAATGTTATCACTTCATTAATAACTTTGTAATCGCTTTATCGATTAAAAAGTCAATTGCGGGTTCATTAGAATCCACAGTCAACAGTATGCCCAACGAATTCATTGATATTTATAGTGGATTAGAAAGCATGAATGACAAAGAAAAACTTGATTATTTAACTTCATATTTTCCGTTTTATGTTTATCAGCTATTTCTTCAAATCGTTAATCTCTGGGAAGAAAGCGGAGGCGACATCATTCGTATGTCAAAGTATTTAATTGAAGAAGCTAGATATAACGAAGAATACATTACCAAATGTGAATCAATGAGTTCTCATAAATACGTTGAGATTGGCATTTTATGGGGTTTCTGTGCGCTTATTGTCGTTGTCTTGCGTTTCTCGCTCAAAGAATTCTACGACAAGATAAAGACCCAAATCCTCTTTATAGTAGCGATTTTAGCCCTCTTTGCCTTCATCTTATTTACTATCTATTTACTTATTCAAAAAGCGACAAATTTAAAAATAAAAGGATACCAAGAAAATGAAAAAGAGTTTTAGAGAAAGAGTCACTTCACTTGGACTCAATTACAATCTTGAAATAATGCTGGTTATGGGCATAACCGCTTCCTTTCTAGGTGGCGCCTTGGCGATATATTTCTTTCTCCATGAGATCTATATCGCCTTAGGCGTTGCTGCTATTGGAGGAGTTATTGTCTTTTACTATATATCTCGTTATTCATCATTAGAAAAGAGAAGAGAAAAAGAGCACACTGATGAATTGATCTCCTTATTATCATATTTTGAAATATTCATCTCTAATGGAAACAATGTGTACACCTCTTTTAAACTCCTTCTCCCGTATTGCTCGGTGTTTATGGAAGACGCAATAAACCTATTCTTAAATCAAGTGGATGTTGATAAGTCTGTTGGTCCATACATCAACTTCGCTTCTAAGTTTTCCAATCACACAATTGAATCGCTAATGCTATCGATTTATCAAATGGTCGATAGCGGAGAAAATATCTCACAATTCTCAGAGTTCGATCTTCTCTTTTCTAATATTAGAAACAAATTCCAAGAAGATTTACTCGAAGAAAAGAAAAGATCTCTTGATTCGCTTAATTCCTTCCCTTTATTTGGGGCAGGAGCAATTACCATCACCTTATCAATGTCGATTATTTCAATCATAGGAGAATTAACCCATGGCATATAACTTAGGAATGATTATTTCAATGATATTTGTGGTGGCCTTTGTCCTTCTTGGAGGAGATATGTATTGTCTAAGTAGCGCTTATAGCGCTTTGGATAATACTTCAATTACAGTTGGATATCTCATCGCTAAAAGCGGAAGAGTGGATAATGAATATCTCTCTTCATTAGAAAATAAATACAACATCACTTTTGAGAATGTAAATCCAAACACTCCATCACCAGGAGAAGTCGTGGATTTTACAATATATCGAATGTACAGTCCGTTAGTGATTTCCACTAGCCAAATCAAGATTGTGGCTAAACGAAACACAATAGTGGGATATTACGGATGAGAAAGGAGGAAATACTATGTCTGAAATTAAAGGTCAATTATTAGGAATTATCTTAGTTTTAGTGGTCTTTGGTGCAATTTCTGTTACTATGGCAACTGTTTTCAAGAAAACTGGTGCAGAAATCGCTGAAAAAGCCGATGATCCAGCCGCTGATGCTGAAACTGTCATTAACGCTGCTTCATTCCAAAACGAATTATTAACTTATTAATTGTTTCTAGTCACAATCATCCAAGAAGTTGAAAGAGGGGGTTCCAATTCCCTCTTTTACTTTGTCTCTTACTATAGTAAAATATCACTCAGGAGATAAAAATATGGATATCAAAAAAACAGTTTCTGAAATTTTAGCAAAAAGAGTAGATGTCTCTTCTTTAAAGGAAGATGATAAACTATCCGCTCTTGGTTTAGACTCTCTCGACTTAGTGGAAGTTATGCTTGAAATCGAGGATACATTAGGTATCGAATTTGATTCCGATGAAATTCAAGAAGTAGTCACTCTTGGAGATGTCATTAAATTAATTGAAACAAAAAGCAAATAAGGATTGATTTTATAAAATCTAGTATGATATTATCATTCTTGCGTTTTTAAGCGAGACGCAAGTGCTGCCTACCTAGC
>OCTW011561991.1_pt1 | contig 15670 bp, 13 predicted proteins | sample 1539671 | NCBI WGS metagenome assembly OCTW01 (sample SAMN02144230, study PRJEB22623) | gut metagenome | biome: sheep rumen | host: Ovis aries | place: New Zealand
GCGCCGGGCTGGACTGGGACGGCGTGGCGAAGTCCCTCTTCATCACGGACCGCCGCGAAGCCATCCGGACCGCGATCCTCACCGCCCCGGAAGGAGCCACCATCCTCCTGGCCGGCAAAGGCCACGAGGACTACCAGATCATCGGCCACGAAAAGCTGCATTTTGACGAAAAAGAGATTGTACTGGAAACCTTCAAACTGATCCTGAAATGATTTACCACCTGTTCCAATATCTCGAGAACGCAGGGGTGGACATCCCCGGCATGGGACTGATGCACTATCTGTCCTTCCGGGCCATGATGGCCACGGTGGCCTCCGTCCTGTTCGCCCTCCTCGCCGGCAAGCGGATCATCCGCCAGCTGCAGCGTCATCAGATCGGGGAAACCGTCCGCGACCTGGGCCTGCAGGGCCAGATCGAGAAGAAAGGCACCCCCACGATGGGCGGAGTCATCATCATCCTCTCCGTCCTGGTAGGCGTCCTGCTGTTCTGCGACCTCACGAACATCTACGTGATCCTGCTGCTATTCAGCACCTTGTGGTGCGGCGCCCTGGGTTTCGCGGACGATTACATCAAGGTCTTCAAGCACAACAAGGAAGGCCTGTCCGAAAAGGCGAAGCTCTTCGGACAGGTGGCCCTCGGCTTCATCGTCGCCCTGACCGTCTGGCTGAGCCCGGACATCGTCGTGCGTGAAAAAGTCAGCGACCCGGCCATCGAGGTCATTACGGACGATTCCGACCGCAGTGTAAATACCGAGACGCAGGTCACCTCCGGACGATATCAGGAAGAGGATGTTGTGAAATCCACCAAGACCACGATCCCGTTCGTGAAGACCCACGAGTTCGATTACCGCTGGCTCTCGCCGTTCAAGGGCGCCTGGGGCTGGTACGCGAAATGGGCCATCTACGTCCTCATGATCGTCCTCGTGATCACGGCCTGCTCCAATGGCACGAACCTGACCGACGGCCTGGACGGCCTAGCGGCAGGGACATCGGCCATCGTGGGCGTCGTCCTGGGTATCCTGGCCTGGCTGGGCGGCAACCTCATCGACTCCAACTACCTGAACATCATGTATATCCCCGGATCCGGAGAGATCGCCATCTTCATGTCCGCCTTCGTGGGCGCGCTCATCGGCTTCCTCTGGTACAACTCCTATCCGGCCCAGGTGTTCATGGGCGATACGGGGAGCCTCACCATCGGCGGCATCATCGGCGTCACCGCCGTCCTGATCCGCAAGGAACTCCTCCTCCCCCTGCTGTGCGGCATCTTCTTCGTGGAGAGCCTCTCGGTCCTGCTGCAGCGGGGTTATTTCAAGTGGACGAAGAAAAAGTACGGAGAGGGCCGGCGGATCTGGTCCATGACCCCGCTCCATCACCACTTCCAGGACAAGAAACAGGTCCCGGGACAGGTCCTGATTCCCAAACCCGTCCCCCCGCAGCATGAAGCGAAGATTACCGCCCGCTTCTGGATTGTGGGTATCATCCTGGCGGTTTCCACCCTGGCATTACTGAAAATCAGATAAACGTAGCGTATGGCAAGAGTAGTCGTTCTGGGCGGCGCCGAAAGCGGAGTAGGCGCAGCGGTCCTGGCAAAAGTGAAAGGTCACGATGTCTTCCTGTCCGACAAGGGGAAGATCAAGGAGGAGTATGCGAACATGCTCCGCAAGTGGGAGATTCCCTTCGAGGAAGGCCACCACACGGAGGAACTGATCCTGAACGCCGACGAGGTCGTGAAGTCCCCCGGCATCCCGGGTACCGTGCCCATGGTGCAGAAGCTCCGGGACCAGGGCACGCACATCGTGTCCGAGATCGAGTTCGCGAGCCGCTACGACTCCGCGAAGAAGATCTGCGTCACCGGTTCCAACGGCAAGACGACGACCACGTCCCTGATCTATTACCTCCTGCAGAACGCAGGCCTCAACGTGGGACTGGGCGGTAACATCGGCAAGTCCTACGCCTACCAGGTCGCAACCGAGCATTTTGACTACTACGTCCTGGAAATCAGCAGTTTCCAGCTGGATGACGTGTACGATTTCAAGCCCGACATCGCCATCATCACCAACATTACCCCGGACCACCTGGACCGGTACGACCACAAGATGGAGAACTATGTAGCGGCGAAGTTCAAGATCACGAAGAACCTCACGCCCGACGACTGCTTCATCTTCGACAGCGACGACGACATCACCATCGGGCACCTGGACAATATCATCCTCCGGTGCAAGATGCTCCCCTTCTCCCAGAAGAAAGAGGTGGACGAAGGCGCCTTCCTCCGCGAGGACAAGATCGTCCTCCGCTATGAGAAGGAGGAGACCGACCTCTATCTCCAGGAACTGGCCCTCGGCGGGAAGCACAACATCTACAATTCCATGGCGGCCGCCCTGGCGGCGAAGGCGACCGGGATCGACAACGAGGTCATCCGCAACTCCCTCGCCACCTTCCAGCCCATCGAGCATCGCCTGGAGCCCGTCCTCTCGATCAAGGACGTCCTGTACATCAACGACTCCAAGGCTACGAACATCGACTCCGCCTGGTACGCCCTCGAGTGCCAGAAGAAGCCCGTGGTGTGGATCCTGGGCGGAACCGACAAGGGGAACGATTACAGCGTCCTGAACGACCTCGTACGCGAGAAGGTGAAGGCCATCGTATGTCTCGGAGTGGACAACGCGAAAATCCATGCCGCCTTCGAGTCCATGGTGGGCACGGACCATATCGCCGACGCGCTCTCCGCGGAGGAGGCCGTCCGGAAAGCGGCGAAGTTCGCCGAGCCCGGGGACGTGGTGCTCCTCTCCCCGTGCTGCGCGAGCTTCGACCTGTTCAAGAACTACGAGGACCGCGGCGCCCAGTTCAAAGCCGCCGTCCGTAACCTGTAAGGAAACATGGCCAAAGAGAAAACGGAAAAGAGACGCTTCAGCGTCTGGAACTGGATGGAAGGATTCCGCGGGGACAAGGTCATTCTGATCGTGGCCCTGCTCCTCATGCTCACTTCCGTCATTTCCGTGTTCTCGTCCACGCCGCTTCTGGCCCTGGAAAGAGGGATCGACCGGGTAACCATCATGACCTCGCAGCTGAAGGTCGTGGGCATCGGCCTCGTCCTCATCCTGCTCCTGTACATTTTCGGGCGGAGCAAGGCCTACCGGATTATCGGCAAATACGGCTTCTTCCTGTCCCTGGTGATGCTCGTGATCCTGGTGGGCAACCTGAATCTTGGAATCATCCAGGCGGGCGAGATCAACGGGGCGCGGCGCATTATCAAGGTATTCGGGAAACAGCTCCACGTGTACGAGTTCGTGAAGGTGTTCATGGTCCTGTACCTTTCCTGGGCGCTGGACGCCTACAAGCGGGGTGAATTCAAGATCACCCGGTGGCTCGCCGCACGGTACCCGAAGATCGCCGGCATCGACAGTCCCATGGGCCAGAAGGTGTTCTACATCTACCTGCCGACGCTCATCACGATCGTCCTCACGATGACGGGATCCAATTCCTCGGCCCTTTTCATCGGCCTGGTCCTCGTCCTGATCATCCTCATCGGCGGGGTCCGCTTCAAGGACCTTCTGGTTTTCGGCGCCGTGGCGGCCGTCTTCGTGGGAATCGTCTTCGTCGGACACACGACCGGTCTCCTAAAGAACAACCGCCTGGACACGGCCATCAGCCGCATCACCAACGACGACGAGGCGACGATGGATATCCTCCTGAATTCCAAGCCCGGATCGCCGGAATACGAGGCCGCGCGCGACGAGCTCAAGCAGCCCATCGGCGCCCTCCTCGCCATCGAGGAAGGCGGTCTGTTCGGGAAAGGCATCGGCAACAGCACCCAGAAATACACGGTCCCGGTCATCTTCGGCGACTATATGTTCAGCTTCCTCATCGAGGAAACGGGCATCATCGGGGCCATCCTCCTCATTCTCCTGTACTTCAGCCTCCTCGCGCGCGGCACGACGGTGGCGAAGGACTGCGACGACTATTTTGACAAGATCACGGTGGCGGGGCTCACGATCCTCATCACCGGCCAGGCTTTCATGCACATGATGGTGAACGTCCATTTCCCCTTCGTCCCCCAGACAGGACAGACCCTGCCCCTGGTGAGCCACGGAACGACGTCCTTCCTCGTATTCAGCGCCGTCTTCGGCATCCTCCTGTCCATCAGCCGGGAGACCTACCTGAAGATGAAGCGCCGCGAGGCGAACGCCATCACCATCATCGAGCATGAACCGGACGAGATCGAATCCCGGCTCAACGACCTGGATATCCTGGACACCCAGGACCAGACACAAGACCACGAAGACTATGGAGTATAGACCGATACGCGCCATCATCAGCGGAGGCGGCACGGGCGGACACATCTTCCCGGCCATTTCCATCGCAAACAAGCTCAAGGAACTCAACCCCGACACGGAAATCCTCTTCGTCGGCGCCACCGGCAAGATGGAGATGGAGAAAGTCCCTGCGGCGGGGTATAAGATTGTGGGTCTCCCTATCGTAGGGATGCAGCGCCAACTGAACCTCAAGAACATCGTCAATGACCTCCAGGTGCCTTTCCGGGTGCTCCGGAGCATCTCCCTGGCCCGGAAGGTCATCCGCGATTTCAAGCCGGACATCGCCATCGGCGTGGGAGGCTATGCCAGCGCTCCCCTGCTCTATGCGGCCACCCGGATGAAGGTTCCCACCCTCATCCAGGAACAGAACGGTTTCGCCGGCGTCACGAACAAGATGCTGGGAAAGGATGTGGGATGCATCTGTGTCGCCTACGAAGGAATGGAGAAGTTCTTCCCGGCGGAAAAGATCGTCCTGAGCGGCAATCCCATCCGGAAAGAGGTCTCCACGCCCCCGACCGCCGGCATGAAGGCCGAGGCCATGACCTACTATGGCCTGGACCCGGACAAGAAGCATATCTTCATCGTGGGCGGAAGCCTCGGAAGCGGCACCCTGAACCGGTCCATGAAACGCTGGATCGAGGCGGGCTGCCCCGGCGGCGAAGGTATCGAAATCATCTGGCAGTGCGGCCGCTACTACAAGAAGGGCGTGGACGAATTCATGGCCGCGCATCCGGTGGAGGGCATCCGGCACTACGATTTCATCGCCCGGATGGACCTCGCCTATGCGGCGGCGGACATCGTCATCTCCCGCAGCGGCGCCAGCACGGTCTCCGAGCTCTGCGCCATGGAGAAGGCGGCCATCTTCGTCCCTTCCCCCAATGTGGCGGAGGACCACCAGACGCACAACGCCATGGCCCTTGTGCGCAAGGACGCCGCCCTCATCGTGAAGGACGCCGACGCGCCCGAAAAACTGATGGCCACGGCCACGGCCCTGGTCCACGACAGCGAAAGAGTCGCCGCCCTCGGGCGGAACGCCGGGAAGATGGCGCTCCGGGATGCGGCACAGGTGATTGCCGACGAGGCGTACAAACTGGTTTAAGTATGAAGAACGTATATTTCATAGGCATCGGGGGCATCGGGATGAGCGCCCTGGCCCGGTACTTCAAGTTCCGGGGACTGGAGGTTTCCGGGTATGACAAGACCCCGTCGGACCTGACGGCCGCCCTGGAGCGGGAAGGTATCTCCGTCCACTACGAGGACCGTCCGGACCTCGTTCCGGCCAATGTGGAGGAAACCCTCGTCATCTGGACACCGGCCATCCATGAACTCGGTGAACTGGATTTCGTCCGGGAGAAGGGCTACCGGCTCATCAAGCGGTCCCGCGCCCTGGGTGAAGTCGCCCGGGGACAGCGCTGCCTCGCCGTCGCCGGCACCCACGGCAAGACGACCACCTCCACCCTCACCGCCCATATCTTCACGGAGAGCGGCGAGGGCTGCACGGCCTTCCTGGGCGGCATCTCCCGCAACTACGGGACGAACCTCCTCATGAGCCGGAACGATGTCGTCGTCGCCGAAGCCGACGAGTTCGACCGCTCCTTCCACCAGCTCTTCCCGGAAATCGCCGTCATCACCGCCATCGACGCCGACCATCTGGACATCTACGGGGACTATGCCCATGTCCTCGAGTCCTTCCGCGTCTTCGCCTCCCAGGTGAGCGGAACCCTGATCCTGAAAGAGGGGCTTCCCGTCACTTCCGCCGATACGAAAGCGAACCTTCTAACCTATCATTATACCAGCCGCACGGCCGATTTCCATCCCGAAAACGCCCGCCCGGACCCGCTGGGCCATTTCATCTATGACCTCCATTATCCGGGCGGAGTCCTCCGGGACATCCGCGTGGGCGCACCGGGCTGGGTGAATGCGGAGAACAGCATCGCCGCGGCCGCCATCGCCCTCACCTTCGGACTGGACCCGGAAGCCGTGAAGCATGCCATCGGCACGTTCCAGGGCGTCAAACGCCGCCTGGAAGTCCACGTGAACACCCCGAAGGTGTCTTATGTCGATGACTACGCGCACCATCCGGCGGAGCTCGCATCGGCCATCTCGTCCCTCAGGGACATCTTCCCCGGCCGGAAAATCACGGCGATCTTCCAGCCGCACCTGTACACCCGTACGCGGGACTTCGCCCCCGATTTCGCGAAGGCCCTCAGCGCGGTGGACAAACTCATCCTCCTGCCCATCTACCCCGCCCGCGAGGAACCCATCCCCGGCGTGACCTCCGACATCATCCTGTCGGCGGCGACCACTCCGGAAAAGGTCCTCGTCCCGAAGGAGGAGCTGATGGACTATCTTGAAAAAGAGCCTGTCGATGTGCTCGTCACCTTCGGGGCCGGCAACATCGACCGTTTCGTGGAACCCATCACCCAGCTGCTTTCCGCCCGCTCATGAAACCCGCCGTCCGCTACATCATCGCGGCATCGGCCGTGACCGCCTGCCTGTTTCTGTGGCTCCTGGGTGACCGGGTGGCCGCCGGGAACCGCCACGAGGTCACCTGCAGCGGCGTGGAAGCCATCATCGCCGACAGTCTCGAACGCCGCTTCATCACCCCGGACGACATCCGCGACTGGATGAAGGACTACGGGACCTACGTGGGCCTGAGGCTGGACAGCGTGGACCTGAAGAAAGTGGAGCGCATCATCGACGCCAAGAGCGCCGTCCGCAAGAGCCAGGCCTGGCTCACCGACGATGGTGTCCTCCATGTGAGCGTGACCCAGCGGGAGCCCGTGGTCCGTTTCCAGGGACCTTCCGGCGGTTTTTACGCCGACCGCGAGGGGTATCTCTTCCCGCTCCAGTCCCGCCATACCGCGCGGGTGCCGGTCGTGGACGGAGCCCTGCCCATCCAGCCCGAAAAGAACTTCAAGGGAGAGCCCGCGACGGAGCAGGAGCGGCAGTGGGTGGAATCCGTGCTGGGCCTGGTCCGCTACCTGGATGCACGGCCGGAATGGGCCGGCATCGTGGGAGAGATCAACGTCCGGAAAGGCGGCGAACTGGTGCTGATTCCCCGCGAGGGGAACGAGCGTTTCCTGTTCGGGAAGCCCACCGACATCGACGCCAAGTTCTCCCGCATCCGGAAATACTACGAGGGCATCGTCCCGCTGGAACAGGCGTACCGGACCGTGGACGTGCGCTATGCCGGACAGATCGTCTGCAAGAAGAAATAAATACTGATACGATATGGATGAAAGGTACATTGCATCAATTGACTTAGGAACTTCGAAGTTCGGCCTCTGCGTCGCGCGGGTGAAGGGAGACGACGTCCAGGTCGTCTATTACAAGGAGACGCCCTCCGCGGGCATCCGCGCCAGCGTGGTCCAGAATCCGATGAAGGCGTCGGCTCCCCTGAAGAAGGCCATCGAGGAAGCCGAGAATGAACTCATGATCAAGATCCTGCAGGTGGTCGTGGGCATGCCCCGCTCCGATGTGGGACAGGAGACGGCCACCGGTCGCATCGAGCGCACCAATCCCGACGAATACATTTCCGAGGAGGAGGTGGAGAACCTGAAGGCGATGGCCCTGGAGTCCTATCCGCTGGACGATGCGAACAGCCAGATCATGTACGGGGCCGTGGCGCAGTCCTTCTCCATCGACGACCAGATCCAGCTTGTGGAAAGTGATGTCGTGGGCACGCTCTCCAACTCCCTGGAGGGCAATTTCAAGGTGTTCATCGGCAGCCGCCGGGCCACCACCGCCGTGGACAAGATCTTCAACAGCATGGGGATCGCCATCGCGAAGAAGTACTTCCTCCCGGACGTCGTCGCGAAGACCGTCCTTTCGGAGGAGGACCGCCAGAGCGGCGTCGCCCTCGTGGACGTAGGCGCAGGAGTCACCTCCGTGGCCGTGTACCACGGCGGCATCATGCGCTCCTATGCGGCCATTCCTTTCGGTGGCCGGACCATCACCAGCGACATCCGCACCGAGTGCTCCATCCCGGAGGAACTGGCGGAAAAGATCAAGATCAAGTTCGGCGCCTGCATGCCCGGCAAGCTCGCCTCCCTGAGCGAGAAGGTCCTGCAGATCCGGCTCACCGAACCCTATAAAGAAGTGAGTGTCAAGTACATCTCCGAGGTTATCGACGCCCGGTGCCGCGAGATCATCGACGCCATCCTCTACTACATCCAGGAAAGCGGGCTGGAGAACAACCTCCGCGGCGGCATCGTCCTCACCGGCGGCGGCGCCTCCCTCGTGAACTTCGCGAACCTGTTCAAGGAGGTCTCCGGCTACGAGGTCCGGATCGGCTTCCCGAGACACCTGTTCTCCGCCTCGGTGGGAACGGGCGTGTACAACCCTTCCGCCACGTCCGCCATCGGCATGGTGCTCGCAGCCAAGGAAGACCGGCTGCCCGACTGCATCACCCGTCCTGAGCCCGTGTGGGCCGACGCCCCCGAGGCCACGGAAGAGGAGACGACGGCGGACGAGAGTGCCGACGGCGGCTTCTTCGTCCCGGACGCCACCTACGAGAGCGGCGAGCAGGGAACGCTGATCGCCGAGGAGGAATTCGGCGAAGCGCCCGTGCCGGAAGAAGAGCCCAGGAAGGAGAAAAAGAAGAAGGAGCCCAAGCCCAGGAAAGAGCCCAAGCCCCGCAAGGAGCGCATCTTCTGGAGAAAGCTCGGCGAAAACGTGAAGACAGGCCTGCTGAACTTCTACGACGAAGTCACGCGGGAAGACGATGAAAACGATAACAAGGAGTAAGCCATGGAACTCGATATCAACAAGGACATCATGCCCCGGGAGTGGGTGGAGGAGAATTCCATCATCAAGGTGATCGGCGTAGGCGGCGGTGGCTGCAATGCCGTGAACTACATGTACAAGCAGAAGATCAAGGGCTGCAATTTCATCGTGTGCAACACCGACGCGCAGGCCCTGTACAAGAGCGAGGTTCCGACGAAGATCCAGATGGGTTCCAAGGGCCTGGGCGCGGGAACGGATCCTACCGAAGGCCGTAACGCCGCCCTCGAGTCCCAGGACGAGATCGCCGCCAAGGTGCTGGACAACGGCACGGAGATGCTCTTCATCACCGCCGGCATGGGCGGCGGCACCGGTACGGGTGCCTCCCCCGTCATCGCCAAGATGGCGAAAGACCGCGGCATCCTCACGGTCGCCGTCGTCACGATTCCCTTCAAGAACGAGGGCAACGAATCCCAGTCCAAGGCCGTGGACGGCATCCGGGAGCTGGAGAAGAACGTGGACAGCCTCCTGATCATCAACAACGAGAAACTCTACGAGTTCTTCGGGGACACCCTCGCGCACGAGGCCTTCCCGATGGCCGACGAGGTGCTCGCGACCGCCGTGCGGGGCATCATCGAGGTGATCACCCAGCCGGGCTATATCAATGTGGACTTCAAGGACGTGTCCAAGATGATGCGGAACTCCGGCATGGCCCTCATGGGCACCGGCGTAGGCACGGGCAACAACCGCCTGGAGGACGCCGTGAAGGGCGCCTTCGAATCCCCGCTCCTCAACGACTTCGACCTCAAGACCGCGAAGAACGTCCTCATCAACATCACCTCCGGCAACAACGAGCGCGGCATCAAGATGAAGGAGCTCGAGACCATCGACCAGATGATCACCGAGTACACCGGCAGCGCCAACCGCTTCAAGAAGGGCCTCATCTGGGACGACGACCCGGAGATCGGCGACAAGGTGCGCATCACCGCCATCGTCACGGGCTTCGACATGGGCAAGCTGGGCGAGATCACCGATGTGAACCTCGGGAACCTCGTCATTATCGACAGCGGTTTCCAGTGGGAGACCACCTACAAGGGGCAGGAAGTGCCCCTGCCGGACGTCACCCCGTCCATCAAGGTGGGCTTCAACACCGCCGAAACCACCCGCCGCTTCCACTTCGACGCGGACAGCAAACCCTGCCTGTGCGTGGAACCCGGCCAGAACCTCAGCGTCCTCGAAGCCGTCCCCGCCATCCGCCGGGCGCACGAAGGGAAAAAATAGACTGCAGTCGTAGGAGCGAATAGCGGGCAAGGTCTGCGTCGATTATGGGCAAAGTCTGATTTTTGGGTGCAGACCTTGCCTGCCCAATCGGCCGTACAAGCACCTCCATGGCCATTTTCATGGGCATGGTCTGCAACTATTTTTCAAACCGTGCCCAAAACTCCTGCAGACCTTGCCCCATAGAACTTAGGACGGAGGCACAAAAAGACACTCCCCCCCGCAAAGGGAAGTGTCTTTCAACTTTCAACTTGTGTCGTCCGTGATTACTCGGCAGCGGGGGCCTCGGTCTCGGCGGCGGGAGCGGCCTCGTTGAAGTCCGCGAACTCGACGAGCACCATCTCGGATGTGTCACCCTGGCGGAAGCCGGTGTGGAGAATGCGGATTTGGGCCTCCAATACTGTTCGATTTTCAGTGTGGACATTCCACCGGATTTCCAAATCCTGACGACCGTCGTAGGTCAGATTCCCGTTGGCGTCGTAGGTGCGGATGGTGGGCAAGGTCTGCGCCGGTTTTGGGCAAGGTCTGATTTTTGGGTGCAGACCTTGCCTGCCCAATCGGCCGTACAAGCACCTCTAGAGCCATTTCCATGGGCATGGTCTGACCATCAGTGTCATCATTACTTTGGATTATTAACGCTATAGTCGGATTTAGGTCCCCAATATCGCTCGATATCTTGTATACACGGTATCAAAGATTGGTAGTCAATTAATTTCATGCTAAGCAATTTATGAACAACTTCAGAGCATAACACGATTGGTTGCCTTACTTGCCACCCTTGCCCTTTTAATTCTTTAATCTTGTATGCTCCAGGCAGAGGTTGTTGATGAAGAGGGAAAAAAGGATGAATATCTTCTTCTCCTGGTAAGTATCTTTTCCACCCACAATTCGGACATATCTCATACCGGTAAGCGTATAAATCCAGAGACTCATTGATAACAGGAAAGATAAGTTGAGTAACACCTTTCGCCATCTTGCCAGATGTTAAAATAACAGGCAATCGTTGAATATTATATGGAGCAAAAACCAATTCGTAGATTTCATCTGAAACGAAATACGTATCCAATTCCCATGCGAAAAAACTCCAAAACCCCGACTTTGATACTTTGGAAACTCTAAACGGTTGATTCTGAACTTTTCCAACATGACATTTCGGACACATCTGTGACACATCAAAAGTTTTCAATAAATATGAGTTTTCGGGTTGAGGATATCCACAGCCGTGTGAGGCAGAGGTTAAGAGACAATACGGAGCGCCTAATATCTCCTTTTTCGAATACACATAATATCCATTCGGCTCGAATTCTAAATACTCGACATTCAGCTCCGCAAAATGGTTCTTTATAGTGAAATACAAATCCTCATCCTCTATAGTTACCCACATTCTGCGTTCTTGGGCCTTAACCCCTAATTGAGACAGATAAATTACTTCTGAAGATGTCCATTGTTTAAAAATTCGATGATACTTTTTCATAAATGATTCGAGAAGGTCGTGGTTGGTTTATTATTCTATTATTCACATTGCAGAAGTCTAGCAAGTTGATCTCTGCAATGTGATTGAAAGCTCTTGGATATCTTGCACAATTTGGAGTACTCTCCTTTTGCCTATGCCATTTTGTTACAAGTTACGAAAGAAGTTCTCTATTGCTTCTAAAAACTCGGGATAGTCTTTATAAATCTTTTGTGCAGAATTTATTATTTTTTCGAGAGAGGTGTCGGTTCTTTTTTCTCCATTGCTTTTCATATAACCGATAGAATCCCGGAACACCCGCCCCTCATCCCAGGCGACACTCTCCACCTGCGGCATCGTGATTCCCGTACCGGTCGTAAACACGAACGAACCACAGTACCGCTTCCCCGCCGTGCTGCCACCGGATACCGCCTGCCGTGCAACCAGCGTCCCGTCGGATAACCGTGAAAATGTCAATGAGCCATCATCGTGCGTCTCCGCACCGGAGACCAAGTTAAGGACATTCCACCGGATTTCCAAATCCTGACGCCCATCGTAGGTCAAATTGCCGATGGCGTCGTTAGAAAAGGTTTACGGGAACTGATCCCAGTCTCCGTAAACCAACTTAATTAATCCTTTAAAGCATCAATTTCGGGAAAACCCAGTGTTGTTTTGGCGAAACTTTTTGGACTAATCCCAGCTTTATTTCGAACATTGACATTTGCTCCACAAGAAATCAGAAGACGAATCATCTCAATCCCGTTTTCGTTATAGCTAAAACGAAAGCATGCACGTATCAATGGTGTATTTCCAAATGAATCTTTGCACTCAATACTTGCTCCTTTCTCTATCAGCTTTTTTGCCATTGCAATATTACCCAATTCTACAGCGTACATTAAAGCCGTAATACCATTGTAATCCGTACCTTCCAAATCAACATTTGAATCAAGAAGAGTGTTAAAGTCATTCATGTCGTTGTTAATGACTGCTTCGCAAAGCGGATAGGTTTTAATCTTTCTTTTCATACTTTCTACTCCGATTAATAGATGGATCTTCAATTTGATACAGCTTAGGATCGTTCATAAGGTCATTAAACTCCTTTTGAGTTAGTCCCTTTGCCTCAGCATCAGCCTTGAGCCTCCAAAACTCTTTACCCCTTACATGCCCTAAATCGTATTTCCCACTTATTGGCGTTCCTTCATTAATATCCTTAAATCGTCCAAACTCATCTCTTGGCGAACTGGCTTCGACGGTTTTCCTAACCCACTTCCGAATATAGGGTCTATGGAGGTACCCTTTATTGTTTAATCCAATGGCATCACTAATGATTCTCAGGTCCTTCCCAATCTTCCCGACCTTAGCCAAATCCCCAAAGGGAAGAACGGACAATCCGCTCTGGAACGCGCCCCAATAATCTCCGCCAGAGGCTAAGAGTACTGTATTAGCGCCATCAGCAATTCCAGTGGGGTCGAAGAAACCGGCCAGATCAAGAGCAGCACTCAAACTCTCCTTACCGTCAAGGCTGTAGTTCCCTTTCCAATCAATACCGAGTACGCTGAGGTTGACGGATAAATCAACCAAGTCTGTCCGAAAGGTTACGGAAGAGTCGTTCGTCCCGAACAAAACAAGGTCTAATCCGAATTCATCGATAATCGTAATCGGATTGTTGGAACAATACCCGAACGGACTCATTCCGGCATACTTCCCCGCCATCGGATCCACCGCCGTCCACCTCGCCGTGAACGGATCATACATCCGCGCCCCAAAGTCCAGCTGGTTCAATTCCGGAAACGCTTCCTTCCCAGCATAACGCCAGCGGTTCGTGCCCATCTGGGCATGCTGCGAGTTACTGACCCTCGTCCCGAATGGAAGATAATCGTTCTGCTCCAGCACCACCGGTGCGGTCAGGCTTTGCGAGATGTCCACCACGGACCGCACATTCCCAAGGTGGTCGCCCGCAAACCAGCAGTCGCGTCGGATAACCGTGAAAATGTCAATGAGCCATCATCGTGCGTCTCCGCACCGGAGACCAAGATAAGGACATTTCACCGGATTTCCAAATCCTGACGACCGTCGTAGGTCAGATTCCCGTTGGCGTCGTAGGTGCGGAAGGTGGGCATGGTCTGCAACTATTTTTCAAACCGTGCCTAAAACTCCTGCAGACCTTGTCCTACTATGGAATCATTCTTTTCCGATAAAATGATTAACTTTGCAACTCCTATACGATCAATATAACGATGGAAAGAAGAACACGCGTCAGATTCGCTCCCTCCCCGACCGGTCCGCTGCACATGGGCGGCGTCCGGACGGCCTTGTACAACTACCTGTATGCCAAGCAGCACGGGGGTGATTTCATCCTCCGGATCGAGGATACGGACTCCAACCGGTTCGTACCGGGTGCGGAGCAGTATATCATCGAAGCCCTGAACTGGTGCGGGATCGTTCCCGACGAGGGCGTGGATGAGGCGGGCAAGGTCGTCGAGACCGCATCGGCCCGGCACCCGCATGCGCCGTACCGCCAAAGCCAGCGGCGGCCGATCTACCGGAAATACGCGGAACAGCTCGTGGAGGCCGGATGGGCCTACTACGCCTTCGACTCCGCCGAGGAGCTGGACGCCTGCCGGAAAGCCGCCGAGGCCGCCGGGCAGACGTTCACCTACAACGCCGTGACGCGCGAAAAGATGCGGAACTCCCTCACGCTTCCGGCTGAGGAGGTGGAGCGCCTGCTCGCCGACACCGACCACTGGACGGTGCGTTTCAAGATGCCCGCCGGCCGGATCGTGGAGATGGACGACCTCATCCGCGGCCATATCTCCGTCAACACCGACACCCTGGACGACAAGGTCCTCTGGAAGCGGGCCGACGAGCTCCCGACCTACCACCTCGCCAACATTGTCGATGACCACCTGATGGAAATCACCGAGGTCATCCGCGGTGAGGAGTGGCTCCCTTCCCTGCCGCTGCATTATCTTCTGTATGAAGCGTTTGGATGGACCGATACCATGCCTCGCTTCGCGCACCTGTCGCTCCTTTTGAAGCCGGACGGCAAGGGCAAACTGTCCAAACGCGACGGCGACCGCCTGGGCTTCCCGGTGTTCCCGCTCCGCTGGGTCAATGCGGAGGGCGAAGTCTCCCGCGGCTACCGCGAGGACGGCTACTTCCCCGAGGCCTTTGTCAATATGCTCGCCTTCCTGGGCTGGAACCCGGGCGACGATACGGAACTCTACACACTGGAAGAACTGATTCCCGTGTTCTCGCTGGAGCGCGTCATCAAGTCCGGCGCCCGCTTCAATGCCGACAAGGCCAAGTGGTACAACAAGGAATACCTCCGCATGAAGCCCGCCGAGGAACTGGCCCGGCTGCTGGTCCCTGTCCTGGAGCAGCACGGCATCCAGGTCGTGGACTGCCCCGCCTGCGCCCTCGTGGCCGGGTCGGAGCTATCTCCGGAAGGATTTGATTTCCAGAACCATATCTTTACGGTCGATTATGTCGCCCGCGTCATCGAAACCCTTCGTGACCGCGCCACTTTCGTCGCCGATTTCTGGGACATCGCCCCGTACCTGTTCATCGCCCCTGCCGACTACGAGGCCTTCGGCGTGAAGGCCGGCGCCGCGGTGAACGACAAGCCGGCGGACCCGCGCCGCGCCGCCGATCCGCGTGCCAAGGTCTATGACGATGCGGCCACGGCTCCCTTCCTCGCAAAGGACGTGGACAAGTTCTGGAAGCCCGACTGGTACGAGTACTGCTTCGAAGTGTGCCAGCACATCACCGGCCGCGAGTTCGGCTTCGACGACCTGGATGTCTATCGCGGCACCCTGGAAGTCCCGGCCCTGGAACAGGAACTGGAGTCCTACATCAAGATGCGGGAATACCCGATGGGCAAGGTCATGAACAGCCTGCGGCTC
>OCTW010939011.1_pt1 | contig 15669 bp, 15 predicted proteins | sample 1539671 | NCBI WGS metagenome assembly OCTW01 (sample SAMN02144230, study PRJEB22623) | gut metagenome | biome: sheep rumen | host: Ovis aries | place: New Zealand
ATTTAATAACAAAAAAGGCATGAGATTAATTATTGAACCCGACTACGAGAAGATGTCGAAGTGGGCTGCAAATTATGTGGCCAAGTGTATTAACGAAGCAAAGCCAACGGCTGAAAAACCGTTTAAGCTAGGCTGCCCAACGGGAAGTTCCCCATTGGGTATGTACCGTGAGTTGATTGAGCTGAATAAGGCTGGGAAAGTATCGTTTGAGAATGTGATTACGTTCAATATGGACGAGTATGTGAACCTGCCCGAGGATCATCCTGAAAGCTATCACTCCTTTATGTGGAACAATTTCTTCAGCCACATTAACATCAAGAAAGAGAACGTGCATATCCTGAATGGCAACGCCAAGGACCTGAAGGCAGAGTGTGAGAATTACGAGAAGGCTATTCAAGAAGCAGGAGGTATTGACCTCTTTATGGGCGGCATTGGCCCTGATGGCCATATTGCTTTCAATGAGCCAGGCTCCAGCCTTACAAGTCGCACCCGTCAGAAAACATTGACAACTGATACCATTATTGCCAACTGCCGCTTCTTTGATAATAATGTTGACCTTGTCCCCAAGACCGCCTTGACGGTTGGTGTAGGCACAGTGATGGATGCCAAACAAGTGATGATTATGGTCAATGGCCACAATAAGGCTCGTGCTCTGCAGCATGGTGTTGAGGAACCCGTTAACCACATGTGGACTATCAGTTGCCTGCAGATGCATCCACATGCCATTATCGTTTGCGATGAAGATGCCACAGACGAGTTAAAGCATGGTACTTACAAATACTTTAAGGATATTGAGAAGGACAACCTTCTGTAACCACAAAATGGATTCAGACTGCACAGGTGGTCGCACAGCGATGCAGTTCGATACTGCCAGTCAGAACAATATAATTTCTGTGATATGTTCAATTTAGACAAGTTTATCGCTGACGCGGTGACGTTCCGTCCGAGCAGCATGTTTGAGCCGGACATCCAGGCGAATGCAGAAAAGTTGACCCAAGAAATTGAGGGCAAGAGTGTTTGTGTGATTGGTGGCGCTGGTAGTATTGGTTCATCATATATCAAAGCCATCCTGAGATTCAAGCCCGGGAAAGTGGTGGTTGTTGACCTTAACGAAAATGGTCTGGCAGAATTGGTGCGCGATGTGCGCTCAACCCAGGGGCTGTATGTGCCGGATGAATTCCGCTGCTATACGTTGAACTTTGCAGATCCAATCTTTGAAAGGATATTCCGAGAAGAGAAAGGCTTTGATATTGTGGCTAACTTTTCTGCTCATAAGCATGTGCGTTCTGAGAAAGATCGTTATTCTGTACAAGCTCTGATAGAGAATAATGACATCAAGGCGAAGAAACTGATGGATTTGCTTAAGGTGTATCCTCCTAAGCACTTCTTCTGCGTCTCTACAGACAAGGCTGCGAACCCAGTGAACATCATGGGTGCCAGCAAACGCATCATGGAAGACCTTGTAATGGCTTATAATAAGTACTTCAAGGTTACTACAGCTCGTTTTGCAAATGTCGCTTTCAGCAATGGCTCTCTACCTGATGGTTGGATTCACAGACTCCAGAAGAAACAGCCGCTTGTGGCTCCTTCTGATGTCAAGAGGTATTTTGTGAGCCCTGAGGAATCTGGTCAGATTTGTATGCTGGCTTGCATCCTTGGTAAGGGTGGCGAAGTCTTCTTCCCAAAGTTAGGCGAAGACCAAATGCTGACGTTCTCTGCCATCTGTGATGAATTCGTAAAGGCAGAGGGCTTTGAGAAAAAGCAATGCGCTAACGATGCAGAGGCAGTTGCCTATGCAGCACAGATGGGATATGAAAGTGAAACTTATCCTGTAGTGTACTTCGGTTCAGATACTACCGGTGAAAAGGCTTACGAGGAATTCTATGTTCCAGGTGAGAAGATAGATATGCAACGCTTCCAAGCTCTTGGCGTTGTAGAACAAACGGTTCGTCACTCGATGGATGAGGTGGATGGCTTCTTTAAGAAGCTGGAGGGAATCTTTACCAAAGATGACTTTACAAAGGCCCAGGTTGTCGAAGCCATTCGTGAGTTCATCCCTAATTTTGAGCACGAGGAAAAAGGCAAGAACCTCGATCAGAAGATGTGAAGCAGCGAGAGGAAAGTAGAGCTTGTTCTGACTTTCCCGAGTCGCGACACATCTCGACATAGTCAAGATGAAATGTGATAAAACTAAGTAATAATCATGGCAGATTATAAAAATACAATTGACTTCATCAAGTCAGTATATGGCAACCAAGAGTTTACCCCTCTGGCTGTTCCCGTTTTTGCAGGCAACGAGAAGAAATACCTGAACGAATGTATTGATACAACATTCGTCTCTTCTGTAGGTAAGTTCGTTGACCGTTTTGAAAACGATATGGCGTCTTACACAGGAGCCAAACGTGCCGTAGTGTGCGTGAGTGGAACAAATGCGCTCCACATGAGTCTACTTCTCGTTGGTGTGAAGCAGGATGATGAGGTGCTCACCCAGGCTTTGACCTTCATAGCCACTTGTAATGCATTGAGCTATATTGGTGCGCATCCTGTATTCTTGGATGTTGACCGTTCCACCATGGGTCTTTCTCCTGACGCTATGAAGGAGTGGCTTCAAAAGAACGCAGAGGTTCGCAAGAATACGCGTATCAACGAACTGGATAAGAGTCATGATTTCGCTTATCAGGAAGATCAATATGCTTGTTACAACAAGATTACTGGCTGCAGAGTCAAGGCCTGTGTGCCTATGCACACCTTTGGCCATCCTGTACGCATTGAGGAGATTGCAGCTCTTTGCAAAGAATGGCATATTGAATTGGTTGAGGATGCAGCAGAGAGCATTGGCTCTACCTACAAAGGAAAGCATACAGGAACCTTTGGCAAGGTAGGAGCCATCAGTTTCAATGGTAACAAGACAATCACAACTGGTGGTGGCGGAATGATGCTTTTCAATGATGAAGAGTTTGGTGCATACGCCAAGCATATCACCACTCAAGCTAAGATTCCTCACCGTTGGGAGTTCCGTCACGACCATATTGGATTCAACTACCGTATGCCTAATATCAATGCCGCTCTTGGTTGTGCTCAGTTGGAGAATCTGGATAAGTATATTGCCAGCAAACGTAAGGTTGCTGCTGAGTATGAAACATTCTTCAAGAACGTACCTGATATTGAGTTCTTCGTTGACTCACCTGATACCTTCTCAAACTACTGGCTCAATGTGGTGATTTTGAAAGACAAGGAGGCTCAGATAGATTTCTTGACTCAAACCAATGACAATGGCGTTATGACCCGTCCTATCTGGGAACTGATGAATCGCCTTCCTATGTTTGAGAAATGTGAAAATGACGGATTGAAGAATACCATTTGGTTTGCGGATAGAGTAGTAAATATACCAAGTTCTGTACGTCCTTCTGATTTATCTTTGTAAGAATGAATAAACCTTTAGTTCTTGTTGGTGGTGGTGGTCACTGCAAGTCAGTGATAGAGGCAGCTGAGAGTGCTGGATACAGCATTCTTGGTGTGCTGGATATGCCAGAAGAAGTAGGGAAGGCAATCCTCTCTACTAAGGTCATAGGCACTGACGATGACATTCCTGCATACGTTGACAAGGCAGAGTTTGTGATTACTGTTGGTTTTATCAAGAATCCAGTTATCCGCATCAAGCTATATAATAAGGTGAAAGAAGCTGGTGGCAAACTGGCAACGGTTATTGCCTCAACTGCTCACGTGTCTCGCCAAGCGGTTCTGGGGGGGTATTTCTATCCTTCACAATGCTATGGTCAATGCAGCAGCAACGATTGGCAACAATGTTATTCTCAATACGTCATCGGTTATCGAACACGATGCCGTTGTGGGCGAACATTCCCATATTTCAACAGGAGCAATCATCAATGGTGAAGCCAAGGTTGGGCAAAGGTGTTTTATTGGGAGCCAATCTGTAGTAGCTAATTGTATCAGCATTTGCGATGATGTAATTATTGGAGCAGGCAGTGTTGTTGTTAATGATATAATAGAACCTGGCATTTATATAGGTTGTCCGACAAAAAGAATAGATACACGTTAGGGAGAGTGTTTTCTCTCTGACGACTAAACAATAAGTCCATGAGAGAAAATAAAAAGAGAATTTGTGTTATAGTTGTTCATCCAGATGATGAAACTTTGGGCTGCGGTGGTACCATACTAAAGTTTTTAGAGCAAGGCGATGAGGTACATTGTATTCTCGTCACCAAAGGAAATCATGAACAAGCAAAGATTTGGGAAAAGGTTGCAGAGTCATATCAGTTTACTTCTGTGACTGAACTGAATTTCCTTGAACTCAAGCTTATGGATATATCTCTTAATGAATTGATACCGCCAATGTCAAAAGCTATTTCATCAATTGAACCACAGGTGTTGATTATCCCAAACCGGAGTGATGCACATTCTGATCATAAGGCCATCTTTAATGCAGTTGCTTCTTGTACGAAGGCATTTCGTTATCCGTTTATAGAACAGGTGCTGATGATGGAAGTTATTTCAGAAACAGACTTCGCGTTACCTTTACCGGAAGGTCAATTCGTAGCTAACTATTACGTAGATGTCACAGACCAATATCACCAGAAAGAGAAGATTCTGAGAATCTATGAAAACGAGTTGCTACCATATCCGCAGACGCGAAATTTGAGTACAATGCAAGCTCTTAATCGTTATCGTGGTTCTCAGATAAATGCTGAATACGCTGAAGCTTTTATGAACCTTAAAACCATTGTGAGATGAGCAACATTATCAAAGTAGTATTTATAGGAGGTCTTACTAACGGAAAGATAGTTTACGGCTATCTGAAAGCAAACAAATTTGTAAACCTCCAACTTGCAATCACTTATAAGGAGGATTTTTCGGGTGCTCGCCACGACCGTTTACCAGATGATGACAATGTTGTTCGTACAGGAACCGTTAAGGGATATGAGGATACGATAAAGGGATTGAATCCTGATTTGATATTTGTTGCGGGTTGGTCTGAGCTGATTCCTGATTCTGTGCTTGCAGTACCTGCTATGGGTTGTATTGGATTCCATCCTGCAAAGCTGCCATTTGACCGGGGCCGTTCTGTACTTGCTTGGCAGATTGAAAACGGTTATCAGGAGACTGGTCTCACGATGTTTAAGTATACCGACTATCCTGATGGTGGTGATATCTTGGCGCAGGAGATTATTCCTATACGCCACGAAGACTACATCAATGATATATTGGATAAGATCGATGATGCCACCTATAATATCATGCGAGCTTATTTCCCGTTGTTGAGAACTGGTCGCTTGGCCGCCAAGAAACAGAACCTTGAAGAAGGCTCATTTCATAGGTTAAGAGGTGAACGAGATTCTTTCATCAACTGGAATAGGAATACTGAAGATATTTACAATAAGGTACGTGCTATATCTCATCCTTATCCTGGTGCCTTTACCGAAATGGATGGGAAACGTATTCTTGTATGGAAGTCTGAAAAGGTTGATTCATTGCCGTTTGGTCAAAACGAAAAACCAGGAACCCTTGTGGCTCGTCTGTATGATAATTCTTTGGTTTTCAAAACCAGAGATGGCTTCCTAAGAATCACTGAATGGGAGTAAAGATGAAAAAGATTATTCTGGTTGGAGGTGGTGGCCATGCTCTTTCTGTTCTTGAGATGGCACCTAATCATGATATCTTTCTAGGGTATTGTGATAACAAGGAAACACCCTCAATGCCAATCAAATATTTGGGAACTGACGAGTATGTGCTTTCCAAGTATAGCCCAGAAGAATATGACATTCTGCATGCAGTGGTCTATACCAGTGAGGTGAATCTTATCTTGCGCTCTAAGCTCATTAAAAAGTTTACGAAATACAAAGGAGCAAGTGTCGTTGCAGATACAGCAGTTGTTACACCTAATTCAAAGATAGGTGAGGGAACAGTTGTATTGCATAAGGCTGTAGTAAATCATGCAAGTATTGGTAAGCATTGTATAATAAATACAGGTGTTATTGTAGAGCATAGTGTTGCTATAGGAGATAATGTTTTCTTAGGTACCTCTGCTGTGGTTTGTGGCGATGCAAAGATTGGTAACAATGTGTTTATAGGTGCCGGTAGTATTATCCGAGATGGAGTGTCAATATGCGATGGTGCAATAATTGGTATGGGCGCCATTGTTACTAGTGATATAACAAAAAGTGGTGTTTATGTAGGAACACCAGCAAAATTGAGATAATGAATCATACATTAATTATTGCTGAAGCCGGTGTCAACCATAATGGCTCGATTGAGCTGGCAAAGCAGCTTATTGATAAGGCAGCTGAAGCTGGGGTTGACTATGTGAAATTTCAGACATTTAAGTCAGAAAAACTTGTTTCTAAAGAAGCAAGACAAGCAGAGTATCAAAAGAAGAATATTGGTGCGGATGGCGATGGTTCTCAGTATTCTATGTTAAAGAAATTGGAGCTTTCGGTTGAAGACCACCATGTGCTTATTGAGCATTGTAAAAAGAGAGGTATTCGTTTCTTCTCTACTGCTTTTGATTTAGAAAGTATTGATTTCTTGGCTTCATTGAATTTAGGCCTGTGGAAAATTCCTTCGGGCGAGATTACCAATTATCCTTTTTTGGTTAAGATTGCTAAACTGAATGAACCTGTGATACTTTCAACAGGTATGTCAACCTTGGAGGATATTGAGGCCGCAATTAATGTGATGACAAGTAATGGCCTTGATAAAGAGAAGCTGGCTGTTCTTCATTGCAATACAGAGTATCCTACACCTTTCGAAGATGTTAATTTGAAAGCAATGCTAGAAATACGTGACAGGTTTGGAGTTGGAGTAGGTTATTCGGATCATACTAAAGGGATAGAGGTTCCTATTGCAGCTGTTGCTATAGGTGCAACTATCATAGAAAAGCATTTTACACTGGACAGAACCCTTCCAGGTCCTGATCATAAGGCATCTTTGGAGCCGGATGAGTTGAAAGAAATGGTATCTTCCATCCGTAACATAGAGAAGGCTCTCGGAGACGGGAAAAAACATGTATCTACATCTGAGGGTAAGAATATGGCGGTTGTGAGAAAGAGCATAGTTGCAGCTTGCTCCATCAAGACGGGAGACGTGTTTACGGTGGAGAATCTTGCGGTCAAACGTCCAGGCACTGGCATCAGCCCGATGAAATGGCCAGAGGTAATTGGAAAGGTTGCTACAAGGGATTATAACGAGGATGAATTAATTGTGCTATGAGAAAGATTTGTGTAGTTACCGGAACACGTGCAGAATATGGGCTGATGAGTCGTCTGATGCGTCTTATTAAAGATTCATCTGAGACCCAGCTCCAGATTATTGCTACAAATATGCACCTGTCTCCCCGATTTGGTAACACGTATCAAGAGATAGAGGAGGATGGCTTTACCATCGATAAGAAAGTCCCCATTATTGACGAGACTGCCCCTGATAATGCTAACTCTACATTAAAGTCAATGGCAGTAGCATTGGCGGGTTTTGCAGATGCCTATGAGGACTTAAAACCAGATATGGTTTTGGTATTGGGTGACCGTTATGAAATCTTAGCAGCAGCAACAGCAGCCCTGATTGAACGTATTCCTGTAGCCCATCTTCACGGAGGCGAAATAACGGAAGGCGCATATGATGATGCTATCCGCCATAGTATAACCAAGATGAGCCATTTGCATTTTACCTCTACTGAGCAGTACCGTAACCGTGTAATACAACTTGGTGAGCAGCCTGAACGTGTATTCAATGTAGGTGCTATTGGCGTTGAGAATATTAAGAAGTTACCATTGCTTAGTAAGGAGGACATAGAAAAAGATATTCAATTTAATATTGATGAGAATACTATCCTTGTGACTTATCATCCAGTTACGCTAGGTAAGCATACTGCAGAACAAGATATCAATGATTTCCTTGCAGTACTTGAAGAACGTCCAGAACTTCGGATTATCTTTACTATGCCTAACTCAGATACTGGCGGTCAGGCAATAACAGATGCCATCAATGCATTCGTTGAAAAGCATTATGATAGGGCACGCGCCTTTAAGTCACTTGGTGTAAAACGTTATTTATCCGTGATGCGGCAGGTTGCGGCTGTGGTAGGCAATTCTTCCAGTGGTCTTTTGGAAGTGCCTTCATTTGGTATTCCAACCTTAAATATTGGGGATCGCCAGAACGGTCGTATTGCTTGCGAAAGCATTTATCACTGTGAAACGGATAAAGAGTCAGTTATTAGGGGATTGGATAAGGTGCTTTCTCCTGAATTCAGAGAGTTTGCTAAGACTGTTCATAATCCTTATGATAAGGAGAACACGGCTCAAAGTATTTATGAAGTGATAAGCACTTATCCGTTAGATAAATTGAATCAGAAACATTTCTATGATTTAGCATAATGCGAACATTAGTTATTATACCAGCACGCGGCGGTAGTAAGGGTATTCCAAGAAAGAACATCAAGCCTTTTGATGGAAAACCGCTTATCTATTATACAATAGATTGCGCCCGTGCAATTTGCAAAGACGAAGATATTTGTGTATCAACGGATGATGATGAAATCATCCAAGTGGTTGAGGACTATGGACTGAAGGTGCCTTTCAAAAGACCAGAAGAATTAGCAACTGATACAGCTGGCACTTATGAGGTGCTACTACACGCTCTTGACTTTTATGAGAAGCAAGGTATACACTATGATGTTGTAGTGCTTTTACAAAACACTTCGCCGTTCAGAAAGGCAGAGCAAGTAAAAGATGCTCTGGCTTTGTACCGTAAAGATGTTGATATGGTTGTTTCTGTTAAGGAATGTGCAGCTAATCCATATTATTGCGTATTTGAAGAGAACCAGGAAGGTTTCCTTCATATTTGCAAGGGTGATGGTAATATCTACAGAAGACAGGATGCACCTAAGGTTTATGAATATAATGGTGCTATCTACGTAATGAACGCTTCGGTTTTGAAGAATACTCACATGCATAAGATGCAGAAGAGAATAAAATATGTTATGGATGACTTGTCATCATTTGATCTCGATACGATGTGGGATTGGAAGATGGCAGAAATGATAAAAAAGGAGAAAATGCTATGAAGAATCATTTGATTAGCAAAGATATTAGTTTACTTGAAGCCCTTTCTGCTATATGCGATTTGGCTCCGGAGCCTCTAGTCCTTTTTGTATTGAATGAGAATAACCAGATGGTGGGAACGCTAACTGATGGAGATTCCCGTCGAGCATTGATTAAAGGTGCGTCGGTTAATGACAGAGTAGAGACTATCATGCATCGCGACTTCAACTTTATGAATGTTGAAGACCTGGATAATGTAATGGAAATCAAACGCCAGCGTGAGATGAAGATGAAGTTGATTCCTGTTCTAGATGGGAATAATAATATCGTTGAAATTATCAATTTAGAGGAACATAAGACGAGATTGCCTATTGATGCGGTATTGATGGCCGGAGGAAAGGGAGAACGTTTGCGACCTCTTACCGAAAAGACACCTAAACCCTTATTACCGGTTGGTGGTAAAGCTATTATAGATCATAATATTGATAGGCTCATCTCCTATGGAGTACAGCACATTTCTGTTACTGTTAATTATCTTAAAGAACAGTTAGAGGAACATTTTGATGAGCCTCGTGGAGACGTTAAGGTGCAAACTGTACGAGAGCCAAAGTTCTTGGGCACCATTGGTAGTATTCGTTTCGTCAAAGAATTCTTCAATGATACAGTTTTGGTGATGAATAGTGATTTATTTACCAATATCAATTATGAGGATTTTTACCTTCATTTTAAGGAGCATGATGCTGAGATGTCAGTTGCCGCTGTTCCATATACGGTTTCTGTCCCTTATGGTATCTTTGATTTAGAAGGAAGAGACATACATGGTCTTATAGAGAAGCCCACTTATAACTACTATGCTAATGCCGGTATTTACCTGATTAAGCGATCTGCTTTAGATGAGATTCCTGATGAGACTTTCTTCAATGCAACGGATTTGATAGAAAAACTAATTGGAGAGGGTAAAAAAGTGATTCGTTTTCCGCTGAACGGTACATGGATAGATATTGGTAATCTACAGGAATACCAGAAAGCTAATGAACTTGTAAAGCATTTGGTATAACATATTAATAAATTGAATAGAATGAAAGGCATAGTATTAGCCGGTGGGTCTGGCACGCGTCTTTACCCAATTACAAAGGGAGTAAGCAAACAATTGCTACCTATTTATGATAAACCGATGGTTTATTATCCCATTAGTGCATTAATGCTGGCTGGAATTAGGGACATTTTGATTATCTCTACACCGTACGACCTCCCAGGATTCAAACGTCTTCTGGGCGACGGCTCTGATTATGGTGTACACTTTGAGTATGCTGAGCAGCCTTCGCCAGACGGACTTGCACAAGCTTTCATTATTGGTGAGAAGTTCATTGGTAACGATTCTGCTTGTTTAGTTCTAGGGGACAATATCTTCTATGGCAGTGGTTTCACTACATTGTTGAGGAAGGCAGTTGCAGATGCAAGTCCTTCGGCAGACTCAGGAACCACACCAAAGGCAACAGTATTTGGTTATTGGGTGTCAGATCCAGAGAGATATGGTGTGGCAGAATTCGATAAGGAAGGAAATTGCCTCTCTATTGAAGAAAAGCCTAAGGAGCCTAAGAGTAACTATGCTGTAGTAGGCTTGTACTTTTACCCGAACAAAGTGGTGGATGTAGCCAAACATATCAAACCTTCCGCCCGTGGTGAATTGGAGATTACGACAGTCAACCAGGAGTTTTTAAAGGATGGTGAACTCAAAGTCCAGGTCTTCGGTCGAGGATTCGCTTGGTTAGATACTGGCACGCATGATAGTCTTGCTGAGGCATCAACCTTTGTGGAGGTCATCGAGAAACGCCAAGGACTCAAAGTCGCCTGCCTGGAAGGTATTGCCTACCGCAATGGATGGATCTCCGAAGAGAAAATGCGCGGACTGGCTAAACCCATGCTCAAAAACCAGTACGGTCAGTACCTCCTCAAAGTCATCGATGAACTGAAAGAAGAAGTTAATTCTAGAACATTAACTCAAGACTAATGATAAACGTTATACAAACAGAAATCCCAGGTGTAGTTATCATTGAACCAAAAGTGTTCGGTGATGCCCGTGGCTATTTCTTTGAGAGCTGGAGTCAGAAAGACTTTGATGAACAGGTATGTCCTATCAAGTTCGTACAGGACAATGAAAGCAAGAGCTCTTACGGTGTGCTCCGTGGGCTTCACTTTCAGAAGGGCAAACATGCTCAGAGCAAACTCGTAAGAGTAGTAAAAGGCCGTGTACTTGATGTGGCTGTAGACATCCGCAAAGGTTCACCAACATTCGGTAAGTATGTCTCTTGTGAATTAACAGAAGACAACCATCGCCAGTTCTTTGTACCCCGTGGTTTTGCTCACGGCTTTGTAGTGCTAAGCGAAATTGCGGTATTCCAGTACAAGTGCGACAACCTTTATGCACCCACAGAAGAAGGCGCCATAGCATGGGATGATCCGGCACTTGGTATTGACTGGAAGATTCCTGCTGTTGATGTTATGCTTTCTGAAAAGGATAAGCATCACCCTGTTTTGGCAGAGGCGCCAGAGATTTTTGATTATTCTATAGATTATTACGCAGAATGAACATATTAGTAACAGGCGCTAACGGACAGCTTGGCAATGAAATGCGTATTGTCACCAAAGGCTTTAAAGATAAATACATCTTTACTGACGTTTGTGATATGCATCCCGAACCACTGGAAATGCTTCACAAGTTGGCTGGTGTTAATGTAGATACAACAACCACCAAACTTGACATCACAAGCCTTGATGCCATTCGAGCAATGGTAAAGGAGAATGATGTCAAGGTGATTGTAAACTGTGCTGCATGGACTAATGTGGATGGAGCAGAAGATCCAGAGAAAAATGAGATGGTAGAGATGCTGAATGCAGAGGCTCCTAAGAATCTTGCTATAGCTATGAAAGAGGTTGGTGGATTACTGATTCATATTAGCACTGACTATGTTTTTGGGGGTGATCCTTATAACACGCCTTGTAAGGAAGATCAGAAAGGCACCCCAACTGGTGTTTATGGTTTAACCAAACTTCACGGTGAGCAGAATATTCAGAAAACAGGTGTCGACCATCTCATCTTCCGTACTGCTTGGTTGTACAGTGAGTTTGGAAAGAACTTCGTTAAGACCATGCTGAATCTAACTGCCACCAAACCCCAGCTGAAAGTCGTATTCGACCAAGTTGGTACACCCACCTATGCATACGACTTGGCTAAAGCAATTTTCGACATCATTGAACAGCGGAAATATGTAGGTAAGACTGGAATATATCATTACTCAAACGAGGGTGTCTGCAGTTGGTTTGACTTCACAAAGATGATAGCGGAGTACAGTGGTCAAACAGCTTGCGATATTCAGCCTTGCCATAGTTATGAATTCCCTAGTCCAGTAAAGCGTCCAGCATATTCTGTATTGGATAAGACCAAAGTGAAAGAATCTTTAGGTATTCAAGTGCCTTATTGGACGGAGTCACTAAAGAAATGCTTGAAATCTTTGTAACGACACAACTCAATTGGAATAGTTAGTTAGAAATAATCATAGAATATAGTATTGTTTAATGAAAGATTTAACTTTAAGATTGTTATGGCTGTTGTTAGCATGGAATGCCGCAACGAGCCATGCTCAGCAAAGTAATACAATTACTTGGACTTGGAATGATGGAGTGATAGAGACCCAGGTGCCATCCCGTGCTGAAGGTCAGAAAAGTGCAATTGGGTTAAAAGTTGAACCTTTAGAAGCCGTGAGGGTGGGCTTTGTAGGATTAGGTATGAGAGGACCTGGAGCTGTAGAACGTTGGACCTATATTCCAGGCACACAAGTTGTTGCATTATGTGACTATGACAGGGAACGTGCAGAAGCATGCCAACAATATCTGAAAAAAGCCTCAATGCCACCTGCTGCTATATATTATGGAGAGAAAGGATACGAAGACCTTTGTAAAAGAGATGACATCGATTTAGTATATATTGCTACCGACTGGCTTCATCATGTCCCTGTAGCAATGTGTGCATTGGAGAATGGGAAACATGTAGCCATAGAGGTTCCTTCTGCAATGTCTTTGAAGGATTGCTGGAATCTGATAGACATGAGTGAAAAAAAACGTCTGCATGTGATGATGCTAGAGAATTGTTGCTATGATTGGTTTGAGATGAACACGCTAAATATGGCTCAACACGGTGTCTTCGGAGAAATCATACGTGCCCAAGGTGCTTATCTTCATTACCTAAATGAATTTTGGGACCAGTATTGGAAGGCAGGAAGTGAAGACAAACTAGGATGGCGTTTGGATTATAATATGCGAAATAGAGGAGACATTTATCCAACGCACGGATTAGGACCGGTGGCACAGGCTTTAGACATACACCGTGGAGATCGCATGCAAATGCTTGTAGCTATGGATACAAAATCTGCTAATGGCAGAGGTCTTGTCGAAGAAAGAACAGATACGGCATGTAACTCTTTTCGCAATGGTGATCATACGACGACACTGATAAGAACAGAAAAAGGAAAGGTAATAGAAATACAGCATGATGTAATGACACCACAACCTTATAGTAGACTGTACCAGTTGACAGGAACAAAGGGTTTTGCTAATAAATATCCTATAGAAGGATATGCCATGGATTTAGATCAGTTGAAGTCCTCTGGCGTGGTGCCAACCGTGGACAACTTAGAGGCGCATGGTTTTATGAAGGACGAAGAAAAATCAGCGCTTATCGAAAAATATTACCATCCTATTTTAAAGAAATATGGTGAGATAGCAAAGGAAGTTGGCGGACATGGCGGCATGGACTTTATTATGGACAGTAGGTTAGTGTATTGTTTACAAAATGGACTACCATTAGACATAGATGTTTATGATTTGGCAGAATGGTGTTGCTTGGCAGAATTAGGGACATTGTCGATGGATCATCATTGTGCCCCTGTAGCGATCCCAGACTTTACTCGTGGAGAATGGTACAAAATCCAAGGCTTTAGACATGCATTCGCCTCACCTGAGGACGAACAGAAGGCTGCGGAGAAAGCAAATGCATTTACAGCCAAACTGAAAGAGCAAGGGAAAGATGCATGGGATGTAACAAGAATGGAGGAGGTAAGGGGTATTATGGAAACCTCGGATAAATATTTTGATTTAAAGGGGGTACAACTAAATAATATTCCAAAGAAAGAAATCTATATTTATAAAGGTAAAGCACATATTCATCAACAATAGCAATCAGCAAAGATACCGGATGATGAAGCAATTATTTCTGTAGAATGAGGAAGATCTTTTTATTATTGATTATAGCGCTGATAAGTGCAGAGTCATACCCACTATCTGTACAAAGCCTAAAGGTTAATTCCATAGAAAACCCACAATGCGTGGATTATACACCATGCTTTAGTTGGACTTTAAATTCTTCTGAAATAGATGTATGTCAGACAGCATATAAAATCATTTTTTCATCAGATTGTGACTTTTCTAATATTGCTTATGAAACCGATATGATAACATCATCTCAGTCAGTAGATGTAGAACTAAAAAATATACCATTATTACCAGCGACAAGGTATTATTGGCGAGTAACAGTATATGACAATCATGGTAATATTGCGACGTCAAACGAATGCTCTTATTTTGACACTGGATTAATGGGAACAGGATGGAGTGATGCCATATGGATTAAGGGAGGAGAAGGAGAAGGCGTGCCGTATTTTAGAAAAAGTTTTACTATATCAAAGAAGATAAAGAGTGCCATGCTTTTTAGTTCGGCATTAGGCATATATGATATTTATATTAATGGCGAAAAATGCTTTGTTTTAAACAAAGAAGGAGATAAGGAATATGATATATTAAAACCAGGAAATACTGAGTATCATAAACGTGTCTTTTATAATGGACATGATATTACGTCTCTTTTAAGAGATGAAGGTGAAAATGTGATAGGAGCATTTGTTGCATCAGGATGGTGGAACGGCAAAATTGCTCATTGGAAATATGGTAATCCTGAAAATGCTCTTATTTGCAAGTGCGTAATTACGTATACAGATAATAGTACAGAGACCATCGTGAGTGATTTGACGTGGCAATATTGCAGGGAAATGGCCTTGAGGAGCAGTGATATTTATGATGGCGAAATATACGATGCCAGGTTGGAAGACAACTGGAAACTTCCCAACTATGATAGTAATACATGGAAGTGTGTAACACAAAGTGAAGATTTCAAAGGTGACATAGATTCATATAAAGGACCAATCGTAAAGGAGACGAAGGAGTTGTTGCTCAAACCGATTAAAACGACGATATATAAAGATAACCAAGAGACGAGGCCAGATTTTGGTATGGTGAACGTAATATCACAATATAGTCAACCTACAAAAATAGAGATAAAAGAGAGTGAACATGTGATTTATGATTTTGGTCAAAACCATTCAGGGTGGGTTCATTTTAAAGTCAAGGGTGAGTATGGAACAACATTACATATACAGTTTTCTGAAATGCTGAATGATGATGGGTCTTTGGCAAGACATAATGATGGTCCTGGAGGTAGTCTATATTTGGCAAATTTAAGGTCTGCCAAAGCTGAGATTTATTATACCTGTTCTGGCAATTCTGA